>Ga0181535_10000366_pt1 | contig 69805 bp, 68 predicted proteins | sample PEATcosm2014_Bin_44_FD_119774 | JGI IMG/M metagenome (GOLD analysis project Ga0181535, IMG submission 119774) | Peatland microbial communities from MTU Mesocosm Facility, Houghton, MI, USA - PEATcosm2014_Bin17_30_metaG | ecosystem: Environmental > Terrestrial > Soil > Wetlands > Peat | place... | reverse complement strand
TGCGGCGCTCCCTCCTCGCCACGTCACCCCTGGTGATCGCTCCGCGGACCCGGGGCTCCTCCGCTCGGAGGGAGGCCTGCGGCGCTCCCTCCTCGCCACGTCACCCCTGGTGATCGCTCCGCGTACCCGGGGCTCCTCCGCTCGGAGGGAGGCCTGCGGCGCTCCCTCCTCGCTACGTCACCCCTGGTAGCATCCGGCACGAATGAGCGATGGCCCTCCAGCCCCCGATCCGCTTGGGGAACGCCTTCGAGGACTGATCCGGGACGTGCCCGACTTCCCCCGCAAGGGGGTGCTCTTCAAGGACATCACCACCCTGCTGGGCGATGCCGAGGCCTTCCGGACCGCCATCGACGACCTGGTCGAGGCCCACCGCGACTCCGGGGTCGAGGTCGTGGTCGGGGTCGAGTCACGGGGCTTCGTCCTCGGCGGGGCGCTCGCCTACCTGCTCGGCGTCGGCTTCGTACCGGTGCGCAAGCAGGGCAGGTTGCCCTCGGAGACCATCTCGGTCGCCTACGCCCTGGAGTACGGGGAGGCGGTGCTGGAGGTCCACGCCGACGCCATCCGACCCGGCCAGCGCGTGCTCATCGTCGACGACCTGCTGGCCACGGGGGGGACCGCCCGGGCCTCCGCCGAGCTGGTCGAGCGGCTCGGCGGGGAGGTGGTGGGGATCGCCTTCCTCATCGAGCTGGACGGATTCGGGGGCGCCGAGGCCCTCGGTGACCGGCGCCACGTCTCGCTGATCCGCTTCTGACCCGGGTGGGTCGACCGGCCGCGCGTCGCCGGCCGCCCGGGCGCTGAGCGCAGCGGCCCGCCGCTCCGGGAGGGGGCTCGGGGCCCGGGCCGCCGGCGTCACGGCCTCCGGTACCATGGCCGCCCGAGCCCGCAACAGCATCAGCCGGGAGGTGGCATGACCGCCAGCGCCAGCAGCTCCAAACACGATGTCGCCGACCTCTCCCTGGCCGACGAGGGCGACCGGCTGATCGACTGGGCCGCCCGGGAGATGCCGGTGCTCACCCTGATCCGGGAGCGGTTCGAGAAGGAGCGGCCGCTCGCGGGCCTTCGGCTCGGGGCCTGCCTCCACGTCACCAGCGAGACCGCCAACCTGGCCATCACCCTCCGGGCCGGCGGCGCCGACGTCCGGCTCTGCGCCAGCAACCCGCTCTCGACCCAGGACCCGGTCGCCGCCGCGCTGACCGCCCACCACGGGGTGCCCACCTTCGCGGTCAGAGGCGAGGACAGCGCCCGCTACTTCGACCACATCAACGCGGTCCTGGACCACCGGCCCCAACTCACCATGGACGACGGCGCCGACCTGGTCGCCGAGCTCCACAAGAGCCGGACCGAGCTGATCCCCGAGGTCCTGGCGGGGACCGAGGAGACCACCACGGGGGTGATCCGGCTGCGGGCGATGGCCGCCGACGGGGCCCTGCGCTTCCCGATCGTGGCCGTCAACGAAGCCCTCACCAAGCATCTGTTCGACAACCGCTACGGGACCGGTCAGAGCACCCTGGACGGGCTGATCCGGGCGACCAACGTCCTGCTCGCCGGCAAGACCCTGGTGGTCTGCGGGTATGGCTGGTGCGGGCGGGGCCTGGCCAGCCGCGCCGCCGGCCACGGCGCCCACGTCGTGGTCACCGAGGTGGACCCGGTTCGCGCCCTGGAGGCCGCCATGGACGGCTACCGGGTCATGACCCTCGCCGAGGCGGCCCCGGGCGCCGACTTCATCATCACCGTCACCGGCGACATCAACGTGGTCGACCGCCGCCACTTCGAGCTGCTCAAGGACGGCTGCATCGTGGCCAACAGCGGCCACTTCAACGACGAGCTCAACCTGGCGGCGCTGGACGACATGGCCACCGGGGTCTCCCGGCCGCGCCCCCACGTCGAGTCCTACCGGCTCGGCGACGGCCGCACCGTCAACGTGCTCGCCCAGGGGCGGCTGCTCAACCTCGCCGCCGCCGAGGGCCACCCCGCCGCGGTGATGGACATGTCCTTCGCCAACCAGGCGCTCTGTGCCGAGCACGTCGCCCGCCACCACGCGGAGATGGAGCCGCGCGTCTACGACGTGCCGACCGAGATCGACCAGGCGATCGCCGCCCTCAAGCTGCACAGCATGGGGATCGCGATCGACGTGCTCACCCCGGAGCAGCGCCACTACCTGGCCTCCTGGGAATCGGGCACATCCTGAAGGTGCGCGCTACCTTTCGCTGATCACCAGGACCATGAGGTCACCTGCGTTGCCCCCCGTCTCCAAAGCCCCGACCCTTCCCCTCAGCCCGCCGTCGACGACCACCCTCGCCAACGGTGTCACCCTGCTCAACGCTCCGTCGCCCAGCCGCAACATCGGGATCTTCCTGATTGTCCGGGCCGGGTCGCGCGACGAGACCGCCGAGACCGCCGGCCTCGCCCACTACCTGGAGCACATGTTCTACAAGGGCACCGAGCGCCGTCCCACCACCCAGCAGATCACCCGTGAGATCGACCGGCTGGGGGCCTCGACCAACGCCTACACCGACACCGAGGAGGTCGGCTACTACGCCGAGGGCCCGGCCACGGCGATGCTCCAGCTCGCCGACATCGTCACCGACATGCTGAGCCGGCCGCTGTTCGCCGTGGAGGAGGTCGAGCGCGAGCGCAACGTGGTGCTCCAGGAGCTCTCCGCCCGCCTCGCCGATCCCGACGGCTGGATCTGGGACCGGCTGGGGACGGTCACCTTCGGGGGCGACCAGCCGGTTTCGTGGTCGGCCGCGGGCTTCCCCGCGGTCATCGAGAAGGCCACCCGTGAGCAGCTCATCGACTACCACCGCTCCTTCTACGCGCCGGCATCCATGTGCCTCACCGTGGCCGGGGGCGCGGTGCTCGAGCTGGATCGGGCCGAGACCCTGCTCCGCGACGTCCCGACCGCTCAGCCCCGGCCGCGGGTCGCGGCGATATGGGGGCAGGGGGACCGCTACGCCGCCAACGTCCGGCCCTTCACCAGCTCCGAGGAGCCCCAGGTCAAGATGGCCCTGGCGGTGCCGGGGATCCCCACCCTGGACAAGGACCGGACCGCGCTCTCGGTGATGACCCACATCCTCGGGGGCGGGATGTCGTCGCGCCTCTTCCACACCGTGCGCGAGCGCAACGGGCTCGCCTACTCGATCTTCGCCCACCACGAGTCGCTGGAGGACACCGGGATCTTCGCGATCGCGACCGGGACCCGCCCCAAGGACGCCGCCCGGGCGGTCCGCCTCTCCTTCGCGGAGCTGCGCAAGATCGCCGCCCGCCCGGTCCCGGCGACCGAGCTGGCCGCCGCGAAGTCGGCGATGATCGGCCGGCTGCTCCGCTCCACCGAGACCGCGATGGCGAGCGCCCGCTATTACGGCGGGCGCTGGCGGGCCCGGCTGCCCCTGGAGACGCCCGACCAGCGCGCCGATGCGATCGCGCAGGTGACCGTCGCCCAGGTCCAGCGGATCGCCGAGCGGATCGCGGCGGGGATCGACGAGGTCCGGCTGGCGTTCGTCGGCCCGAGCGACCAGGGCGAGGCCCTGCTCGAGGCCGCGCTCGACCGCCGGGCGCGCTGACCCGCCGCTCAGCCGGCCAGGGCGCTCCGGAGCGCGCCTGCGATCCGCGCCAACCCGGGCTCGTCCACCCCGGGGTGGATGGGGAGGGAGAGGCACCGCCGGGCCGTGTCGGCCGCGCGCGGGGTGTCGTCGTGGACCACCAGCGGGTGCTCGAGGAAGAGCGGGTAATCCCACACCAGCCGCGGGTAGTAGACGCCGGCGCCCACGCCCTGGCGGTGCAGCCCGGCGACGACGCCGTCGCGGTCGCATCCTGAGGGGAGCAGCACCGTGTACTGGTGCCAGGCATGGGTGTACCCCGGAGGGGTGGACGGCGTGGTCACTCCGCAGTCGGCGCCGATGAGCTCGGTGAGGATCTCCGCGTTGCGGCGGCGACGCGCGGTGATGTCGGTGAGGCGCTCCATCTGGGGGATCGCCAGCGCGGCGGCGAGGTCGGTCATCCTCCAGTTGTGGCCCACGATCGCGTAGTCGTAGCGACCGCGCATCCCCTGGTTGCGCAGCAGCCGCATCCGGTCGGCAACCTCGGGGTCGGAGGTGGTGACGACCCCTCCCTCGCCGGAGGTGACGTTCTTGGTCGCGTAGAAGGAGAAGCAGCCGAGTCCGAAGCTCCCCGCGGGCCGCTCGTTGAGAGCTGCGCCGTGGGCCTGGGCGGCATCCTCGACGATGGCCAGGCCGTGCTCCCGGGCGAGCCCGCCGATCCGGTCCATCCCGGCCATCAGGCCGTAGAGGTGGACCGGCATCACCGCGCGGGTCCGGGGCGTCACCAGCGCGGCGATGGCGTCCGGGTCGATCACGTGCTCGCTGGTGATATCCGCGAATCGAGCGGTGGCACCGCGGCGGAGGATCGAGTCGAGGGTGGCGACGAAGGTGAAGGGGGTGGTGATGACCTCGTCGCCGGGGCCGATTCCCAGCACCTCGAGGGCGGCGTCGAGAGCCACGGTGCCGCTGCTCACGGCGACCGCATGGGGGACGCCGGCCATCTCGGCACAGAGCCGCTCCAGCCGCTCGACCATCGGTCCCTGGGCGAGCATCCCGCTGCGCAGGACCTCGAGGACGAGGCGCTCCTCATCGGCGCCGAATCGAGGGGCCGAGATCGGGATGAAGACGGGGGCTGGGGGTTGCTGGGTCACCGGACCTCCTCCGACGTGGTGAGGGCGAGACTGGTGGCACCGGCCCGGCGGAGCCGGCCACGCAGCGCGAACATGCCGGCCAGCATCCGCGCCGGGTCGCGGAACGGGCGGAGCGTCGAGCGGGCGGGGGTGCCCGGGTAGAGCACCGGAACCTCCAGGGGCCGTGCCCCGAGCCGGATGGCCCAGGCCACGATCTCGGTGGTCACCAGGTAGTCGGTGCAGCGGAGCCGGGGTGCGATCCGCCGGGCCAGCCCACCCGCGATCAGGATCGACCCCTGGGTGTCCCCGGCGCGGATCCCGAGCACCAGGCGCCGGGCCAGCCGGAACCCGAGCGAGATGAGCCGCCGTCCGCGCGAGACCCCCAGCCGCGAGCTGGGGTGGCTCTTCGAGCCGAGCACGAGCGGCGGCGGGTCATCGAGCGCCAGCCACGCGTCGAGGTCCGAGAAGCCGAAGGGAAGATCGACCCCGATCACCACCACCAGATCGCCGCGGGCGAGCTGGAGGCCGCGCCGGTGGGCGAGACCGAGACCCCTGGGGACGGTGTCCACCCGGACCGCCACCTGGTCGCCGCTCAGCCGCTCGGCGAGCTCCCGGGCCATCGCCAGGGAACCGTCGCTGCTGCCGTTCTCGACCAGGATCACCTCGGAGCCGGGGAACGCGCGCAGCCGCTCTACCACCCTGAGGACGTTGGCCTCCATCCACCCGGTGGAGTCGTGGACCGCCAGGGTGTAGGTGATGGTCACGGCGCGGCCGCGGCGGAGGTCGCCGCCGGCGCGCCATCACCCACCCGCTCGCCGGTCGCGACCCGCTCGGCGGTGCGGTGCGCCGGCAGGATGCTGGCGATCTCGACGCCGGCATCGGCCCGGCCCTCGACGATGTCGACGAAGTGCTGGAGCTGCAGCGCGAGCGGCTCGCCGGCGTGGCGGACGAAGGGGATGTCGATGACCGTCTCGCTGCGGAACCGCGGGCTGCCCGCCATCATGTACTCAGCCCGGACGTGGCGGTAGACGGTGACGTCCTGGCGCAGCAGGTCCACGTCGTAGACGGCCTCGGTGGTGGTCACCTGCAGGCTGCGCAGCTTGCGCTGGCTCATCCGGCTGGCGGAGAGGGTCGCGATCGGGCCGCCGTCGAAGCGGAGGGTGCAGTCCGCCAGCTCGCTGACGGTTCCGCCCGGCGGGACCATCGACTGGGCCGCGACCTCGACCGGCTCGCGCATGCCACAGAGCTTGAGGACCAGGTCGATGTCGTGGATGAGGAGGTCCCAGACCACCGACGACCCCGCCCGCGCCGCGGCCGGCGAGTGGCGGAGGGTCATCACGTGGACCAGGTCGCCCTCGAGGCTGCCGGTGAGGGTGCCGACCACCGCATTGAACCGCTCCACGAAGCCGCACATGAGGGGCAGTCCCCGCGCCGCGGCCAGCGCGCAGAGCGCCTCGACCTCCCGGCTCGAGGTCGCCATCGGCTTCTCGATGAGGAGCGGCAGGCCGCCCTCCAGGAGGCGCCGCCCGATCTCGACGTGGGACTCGGTCGTGGTCGCGACCACCGCCGCGTCGCAGGCCAGGGCGGCGTCCAGGTCGACCGCGGACGTCCCGCCCCAGCGGGCGACCAGTTGATCCGCCCGCTCTCCGTCGCTGTCGACCACCGCGCCCAGGCTGACCTGCGCCGATTGGGCGATCACCCGGGCGTGGTTCTCCCCCATCGAGCCCGCTCCCACCAGGGCGATGCGCAGCGGCGCGCGGTCGCCGCGGCGGCGCCGGTGGGAGGGGCGCGGGGGCCTGTCGGTGGCGTTCATCAGTACGACATCTCCTTCCAGCGCTCCGAGTTCTCACCCAGCCAGCCCCATTCCGCGGAGAGTCCGCGGCGCAGGTCGGTCTCCGCCCTCCACCCCAGCAGGCGTCCCGCCTTCTCGGGTGACTGGACCAGGGTGCGCAGCTCCTGGGGGAGGCGGCGGCGGGCGAAGTGTGACGAGACCGCGCCCTCGGGGACGTCCTCGTGGATGATCGGCAGTGGGCGGTCGGTCACCTCGACGACCAGCTCGGCCAGCCCGTTGACGGTCACGCCTCTGCCGGTGGCGACGTTGAACACCTGGTGCAGGGCGAGCGGATCGGCGATGCAGCGACGGTGCATCGAGACCACGTCGTCGACGCAGACGAAGTCGCGCACCTGCTCTCCGTCCCCGAAGACGATCAGTGGCTGCCGATCGAGGGCGCGCCGGAGGAAGATGGTCAGCACCCGTCCGTACCATTCGCGCGGGCCGTAGACGATGCCGTAGCGCAGGCTGGTGATCTCGAGCCCGTGGACCTCGCGCATGATGGCCGCGTACTTCTCGTTGGCCAGCTTGCTCACCCCGTAGGCCCAGTTCGGCTCGGTCGGATGATCGTCCTCCCGCTGCGGGGTGCGCACCGCCTGCCCGTACACGCCCGCCGAGGTGGCCTGGATGATCCGGCGCACCCCCGCGCGCGCGCAGGCGGCGAAGACGTTGAGGGTCCCGATGGTGTTGGTGGTCAGGTCCTCGACCGGGTCCTCGATGGCCCGGGTGATCTCGAGCTGAGCGGCCTGGTGGGAGACCAGGTCGACGCCGCGCACCGCTCGGTCCAACGCCGCCGGGTCGAGGATGTCGCCCCGGATCACCTCGACGCTGTCGCGGACCTTGGCGATGTTCTCCTCATGGCCGGTGCGGTAGTTGTCGAGCACGCGCACCTCGGCCGCGCCGTCGGCGAGCACGGACTCGACGATGTGGGATCCGATGAAACCGAGCCCGCCGGTCACCAGCACCCGCTTTCCGGAGATCTCCACGGCTCAGGGCACCTCGCTCACGTCGAAGGCGACGGCACCCATCCGGCGCGCCGCGACCAGCTCCCAGGGGAGGTCGCCGACGTACACCGGGGTCGCCCCGGCCCGGGCTGCCGCGGTCGCGTCGGCGCAGCGCCGGAAACCGCGCGCAAAGGCCACGGGATCGCGCTTGGAGCCGCGCAGCGTCTCGCGGCCCGCCACGGCCAGGCAGCGGGCGGACAGCTCGGGCCGGAGATCGAGGAAGGCGCCAACGGCCGCCTCGGCGTTGGCGGTCAGGACGGCGAAGCCGGCACATCCCGCGAGGGCGCTGACCACTGCCGCGACCGGCTCCGCGTCCCGAGCCGCCTCCACCTCCGCGGCGGTGACCGCGCGCCATCCCGGGTCGTCGACCCAGCCGTCGACCTCGGTGTCGACCCGGCCCCAGAGGTCGTCCAGCGACCTCAGGGAGAGGCTGCGGCGGAGCGCGTCCCAGTCCACGTCGAGCCGGGCCAGGGTGCCGTCGAAGTCAACGATCGGCGCGCGGCCAAGCATCGAGCTTGTCTCCTTCGACCAGGACGTAGCCCATGTCCACCATCCGGATCCAGTAGAGGTCGGCGGGGAGCGGCGAGCTGGGCAGCCGCGGGAGGGTCTCACCGAGGGCGCAGCGCATCAGCATCTCCGGCATGTTGAGGCCGGCGTGGGCGAAGAAGTTGGAGGTCGTGAAGAATCGCCCCGCGTTGACCTCGGTGACCCGGGGTGCGCCATCGGCATCCTCCTTGATGTCGACGCAGAAGGCGCCCTGGGGATGTGGGTCCAGCGCCCTGACCGCCGCCTGGGCAACCGCGTCGACCCGGGGTTCGTTGACCGTCCGGGCCACCGCCGGTGTCGAGGTCTGGCCATGCGGGGTGAGGAAGCCGTAGAGGTACTCCAACCGCTCGCGCGCCTGCCCCGCCACCAGCTCGCCGTCCTGCCACACCGACTGGTACGCGAACTCCCGACCCGGCAGCATCTCGGCGGCCATGAACTGATCGGGGCTCATCCCCTTCTCGGCGACCCACCAACCGATCCACGCCTTCGCCTGCTCACCGCTGCGGACCGGCAGCGAGGCGCGGGAGCCGGCCCCGGTGCGGGCTCGGACCCAGACGCGCTCGTGGTCGCGCAGCATCGCCTCGGTCTGAGCGGTGACCGTCTCCATGTCCGCATAGCCCGCGCTCTCGGGCACCGGGACGCCGGCGCCGGCCATGCGCGCCGCGAATGCGACCTTGTCGGCCGCGGTCTCCAGGGTTGCCTGCGCGGGCAGGAAGGTCCGCGCTCCCAGCTCCTCCCGCAGGGCTCCGATGGCGAGCACCTCCGGATCCGGCTGGGGGTGGACGATCTCGACACCCCGGCTCTCGACGACGCGGCGGAGCCCGTCCGCATACGACGGGTCGCTGGGGCGGCAGCCCACCACGCGCTCGTCCGCCAGCGAGAGGTGAAGCCGCACCGGGGAGATGTCGATGCCGACGACGCGGTAGCCGTGCGGGCTCAGCCGGAGAGCGTCGATCACGTTGGCGCCAGCCGACCCCCCGGCGCCGAGGAGCAGCACGGTCGTCATCGCATGATCACTCCCAATCCCGGCCGCGGCGAGCTCACCGGAGTCCGAGCCGGTCTTTGCCGAATTGTCACGGCGGTCAGAGCGGATGGGTGGCTGCGAAACGGGATCGTGACCGCGATGCGGCGGGTCGGTGCCAGCCGCGGGCGCGCGGCGCGGAAGCTCGCGGCGGAGCTTCGGCGAACCGCCGGGACTCCGCCCCTCAGTGGGCGCAGCTGTAGTGGATCGTCTCCACCGCCGATCGGGCCTGGGGTGAGAGCACCTCGAAGGTCACGGTGGCCTCGAGGCTGGCCGGCCCGGTGAGCTGGAGTGGGGTGGTGAAGCTGAACGAGCTCTCGTGGGCGGTGATGGCGAGCGCGTACTGGTCGTAGATGGGGGGGCTCCCGGCGAGGCTCTTCACCCAGCGATAGGTGAGCGTCCCGGCGCCGCTCACGGTTCCGGTCGCGGTGAAGCTGAAGGTGGTGTCGCAGCCCCCGCTCTGACCTGGTCGCACCGTGAGATGCACGCCGTTGCCCACCGTCAGCGGAGCGGGGGTGGATTTCGCGGTGGGGGTCGGGCTGAGCACCACCAGCCATGCGGCGGCTGCGGCCGCGACCAGGATCAGCACCACCAGCGCGATCACCAGGCCGCGGCGCCGGCGCCTGCGGGGAGCTCCGCGACTCGAGGCCACCGGCCCGCCGGCCACCACCGCCGACGGGGCGATGGCCGCTCCGAACGGGTCCGGTCCCACCGGTCCGGGGCCAGGCGGAGGGGACGGGGGCTCCGGCTCCGGCGCCTCGGCGGGGACGCCCATGGCCGCCGCCACGGGTGCCTCGTCCCCAGGCTCGCCGAGCGGGGCCGGGCCGGGGGCGGGTGGCTCGGGCAGCGGCGCGCCGGCCGAGGCATCCTCAGCAGCCGCCGTCCCCGGGACGTCGACCGGTGCGGGTGGCGCCGGCTCACCGCCGGCGAGGAGCACCGTGCGCTCGGAGCGGCGGCGGGGAGCCTGGGCCCCGAGGGGGCGGGTGACCCGGACGGCCAGGTCGCTCTCAACCCGCCATCCGGTTCCGAGCAGGGCGGCCGCGGCACGCTGCAACTCCTGCCGGAAGGCGCCGGCGGTGGGGAATCGCTGCGCCGGCTCCGCGGCCAGCGCTCTGCTGACCAGGGCCTCCAGGCTGTCCGGTCCGGTCCACCGCCCCGCCTGCTCCGGGCGCAGGCCGCTGACCAGCTCGCGCAGCAGGGCACCGGCCCCGTAGAGGTCGGCGGCCTGGCTCGGCGCCCCTCCCTCGGGCGGCTCCACGGCCGGACAGCCGGGGATCGCGGGGTCGGCGGCGAGCACCGCGGCCACCCCCAGCTCGGTCATCCGCACGCCCCCGGCCGGCGTGATGACGATGACGTCGGGAGAGACATCGCCGTGGTTGAGGCCGGCCCGATGGATCTCGTCGAGACCGGCCAGCACCGAATCGGTGATGGTCAGCGCCGCCGGCAGGGGCAGCGAGCGCTCCGGTCCGAGCAGGGCGGCGAGCCGCCGGGCGCGGACCAGCTCGGTGACGACGTAGAGGTTCGAGCCCAGCCGGACCAGGTCGTAGACCGCGACCACGTGGGACTCGGTCAGGCCATGGGCCGCCTTCCCGGCGCGCGCCAGCCGGTCGACGAACTCCGGGCGGTCGCTCAGGGGTCGCGGGACCTGCTCGAGGGCGACGGGGTGCCCGCTGGGGCGATACCGCCCGGCGTAGCGCGGGCCCATGAGCCCGTCGCCGATGGCCGCGCCGACGACGTAGTCCTCACTCATCGCGGGACGGTCTGCCCTCTGTCGACCCGGACCGGCCCTGCGCCTGAGAAGAGCACCGCGGTCACGTCCGACGCAATGTAGCAGCCACCGACGGCTGCTGTGCCGAGCGTGGCTTCGGCTCGCCGGTCCGTGCCGCGCGTCAACATATACTCCGGCCACCATGGACCTTCCGGTCGAGGTCACCCCCGAGGAGGCCCACGCGGCGCTCGCCGGCGAGGGGGCCTACCTGCTCGACGTCAGGGAGCCCTGGGAGTGGGAGGAGAGACGGATCCCCGGCGCGGTCCTGATCCCCCTGATTGAGCTCCCCGGGCGCATCGCCGAGCTTCCCGACGATCGTGATGTCTACGTCCACTGCCGGGTGGGCCAGCGCAGCCGCCGGGCGGTCGACTACCTGCGGAGGTCGGGCCGTCCCCGGAGTGTGAACGTCGCCGGCGGGATCGACGCCTGGGAGGCGGCGCGCCTCCCGGTGACCCGCTGAGAGCTCGCCGGCTCCGGGTGCGCCGGCCTCAGCGACGGACGCTGAGCAGGATCAGGACCACGATGACGGCGAGCACCGCGATCAGCGCCGCGACGACCACGGGGAAGGGCACGTTGATCCCGCCGTCACGCTTGGCGGGGGCGACTCGCGGGGGCTCGGCGACCGTGATGGCGCCACCGGCGCGCGGCGGGGCGGGCGTGGCGGGCTTGAGAGGCTGCATGGCGGCGTCGACGCTCCAGGGCCGGGTGGAGACCGGCGCGGCCGCGCCCCCGGGCAGCAGGGGCAGGCCCGCCCTCTGAGCGGCGGGCGGGGCCGGTGCGACGCCGGCCGCGGTCCGCGGAGCCGTCGCGGGGGTCAGCGCCTCCCGGATCCGCTCGATGTCGATCACCCCGGGGACCTGAGGGCTGGTCGCGGTGAGGCCGATGGCGGAGTCGGGCGGGAGCCCGAGGTCCCGGGTCGGGGCGGGGACCTCAGCCACGTCCCGCGATTCCTCCGGAGCCGGTGCCGTCACCGCATCCGCGGTCCGAGCCATCCCCGGGTCCGTCGCGGTCCGCGCCGTCCCGGGCTCCGGCGTGGCCGGGGAGGTCTCCCAGCCGTCACCGCCCGCTGGGTCGAATGGGCGGCCTGCCGGTTCGGGAGGCGGCGTCGGTGCGGCCGCCGGCTCCATCCGGAACCTCTGACCCGGCATGGAGTCCGCGGCCGTTCCCGGGGTGCGTGGAGGCCCACCGAGCCCGGGCTCTGGCCGGTCCGAGTCCCAGCCCGAGCTGCCGGCCGCGGTGGCCGGGGCGGGCGGGTGACCCGGGGAGAGGGGGGGACGGAGGCGCCAACCCGGGAGGCCCGGCGCCCGGACGGGGGAGATCGCCGGGGCCGGCTCGCGCTCCCATGGCCAGGCTCGTTCGGCCAGGGGCGTCTCGGGGCCGGCGGTGCCGGGGTCCGGCGCCGGCTCGCCCCGTGATCCGCCCAGCAGCCCCGTACCGAAGGCATCGGCCTCCGCCTCAGGGGTGGGCGGGAGCGGTGCCGGCCATGCCTCGGGGAGGGGTGCCGGGTGGTGGTGGATCGTCTCCGCCGGCGCGGCGACATCCCGGGCGAGGGGTGCCATCGCGTCCAGCGCGCCCGTCCAGGACCCGGCCTCCGGGGAGCTCGACGGCTCCGGCCATGCCGTGCTGGTGACCGGTTGGATGACCGGCTCCCATGGCGACGTCCACTCGGGGGCGACCGGTGGGGGCTGAGGGGCGGGGAGCGGCACCTGCGGAGGCGAGGGCGGGGCCGGCGCCGGGCCCGCCACCGGGGGCAGGATCGGGGGCAGAGGCGGGAGGTAGCTGGGCGAGGACGAGGGGAGATCGTCCAGCACCGCCGAACCGCCCGCCGTGGTGTCGACTGGCGGGGGAGCGGGCGGGACGGTCCACCCTGACGCCGGCGGTGTCGGAGGCTCCTCCACCGGTCGTGGCGAGGGCGGAGGCGCGTCCGGAGCTGCCGGCGGCATGGGGGTTTCCGCCGCCGGCCCCGGGGCAGCCGGGGCGAACCGCGCTGCGGTCAGATCGGCCTCCGGCGCCCTCGGCTCGGGCCCCGGTTGCCACTCCACGCCGGCCGGGGTCGCAAGATCGGCCCCCGGTCGCCACTCCACGCCCACCGGGGTCGCGAGGTCGGCCCCCGGTTGCCACTCCACACCCACCGGGGTCGCGAGGTCGGCCTCCGGTCGCCACTCCACACCGGCCGGGGTCCTGAGGTCGGTCTCCGGGTGCCACTCCACGCCGACCGGGGTCGCGAGGTCGGCCTCCGGTTGCCGCTCCACGCCGACCGGGGTCCCGAGGTCGGCCCCTCTCTCCCACTCGGCGGCAGCCGGTTCGGTGAGCCCAGCCGTGGCGGCCGGCGGCTCGGGCATACCCGGGGGAGGGTTCGGCACCGGCTCGGATGGCTCGCCGGGCGGGACAGCTGCCACCCGTCGCGGCAGCTTGGACCCGGCGGGAGGCGGAGCGGGAGGCCGGCTCTCATCTCCGGCCAGCTCGCCGAGATCGGCGAGCAGAGAGCTGACCTCGGTGCGGAAGAGGTCCCGGCCCCGCGAGCCCGCTGTCGAGCGCTTGTTCGCCATGACCGTTCAACTTACCCCCAAAGCGGTCCGATCTGGAGCCCTGTTTTCGACGTGTGACGGGATGGCGGCCGTGGAGATCCGACGTCCGGGCGACCGCCGCCCCCGCGGAGGCTCAGAGGCGAGCCAGGAGCCAGGTGACGGCGTCCTCGGCGTTCGAGGCGCGGTGGATGCCGAGGTCCCCCGCCTCTCCGCCGGGCGGCACCAGGCTCCAGGAGTCGACCGCACACACCGGCCGGCCGAGCCGGAGCATGAAGGCGACCTCGCTGAGCGTCCCGTATCCGCCCCCGATGGCGATCATCCCCCGGCACGCACGGGCCAGCAGGCCGTTGCGCAGCTCGCCGAGCCCGGTGGCGAGGGCCAGCCCGACGGCGGGGTTGGCAGCCTCGGGATCGTCGCCGGGGAGCAGCCCCACGGTGAGGCCACCGGCTCCGGCGGCGCCGCGGCACACCCCCTCCATCACCCCGCCGAGCCCCCCGCAGACCACCACCGCCCCCCGCGTCGCCAGCAGCCGCCCGACCGCCTCGGCGACGCCGATCTCCCGGTCGGTCGCCGCGGACGCCCCGCAGACAGCGATGAGCGGCGCCCTGGCGCCCGCGCTCACGAGACGTCGACGATGTGGACGGCGCGCAGGTTCCGGTGCCGCTGGGCCAGGTCGAGTCCGTAGCCGACCACGAAGTGATCGGGGATGTCGAAGCCGCGAAAGTCGATCTGGACCTCGCGCATCCGGTGGCTGCGCTTGTCGAGCAGGGAGACCAGACGGAGCGAGCTGGGGTGGTGGGTGGCCAGGTGCTTGCGGAGGAACGAGGTGGTCAGCCCGGTGTCGATGATGTCCTCCACCATGAGGACGTCGCGGTTCTTGAGCGACATGCTCACGTCCTTGACCAGCTCGACCGTCCCCGAGCTCGAGGTCGCGTCGCCGTAGGAGCGGCAGGCCACGAACTCGAGCTCGATCGGCACGGTGAGCGCCCGGGCCAGGTCGGCGGTGAAGAGGATCGACCCCTTGAGCACGCAGATCAGGACCAGCGGCTGGTCGAGCACCGGGTAGGCGGCATCGATCTCGGCCGCCAGCTCGTCGACCCGCCGCTGGATGGCGGGGGCGTCGATGAGGACGCCGCCGACGCTGAGATGGCTGCCGACCTCGGTCACGCCCGAGAGTGTAGCGAGCCGGTCAGGGCTTCCCGGGCGGATCCCCGGCGATCTCGGCCCAGCGGTCGTACAGCTCGGCCAGCGCGCCGGTGAGGCGGTCGTGCTCGCGCCCCACCTCGGCTCCCACGCCGGGGTCGCGGAAGGTGGCGGGGTCGAGCAGGCGCAGGCGGGTCTCGGCCAGCGCGGTCTCGATCTGGAGGATCTCCGCCTCCAGCCGCCGCCCCTCGGCCGACTGCGAGCGGGCCGCGGCGCGGAGCCTGCGGCTCTCGGCGGGGACGGGCACACCCCCGGCGAGACCCTGTCCGTCTCCCCCCGGGGATCCCCTCCCGTCGCCGGAGCTCGCCGCCGGGCCGCGGCCGCCCGAGCCCGCGGCCCGCCCCGCCCCCGGGGCGCGGGTCGCGCCAGGCCGCCCGCCGGCACTCGCGACGGCCGTCTCCGCGGGGAGGCGCTCCCTTCGGCGGTCGTCGAGCAGGGCGGTGTAGCCGCCGAGCACCCGGCGCAGCCGGCCGCCCTCCTCGATGGCCCAGGTCTCGGTGGCCAGGGCGTCGATCAGCGCCCGGTCGTGCGAGACCAGGACCAAGGCGCCCGGGTACCTCCCCAGCGCTCCCTCCAGCACCTCCTGGGCCGGGAGGTCGAGGTGGTTGGTGGGCTCGTCGAGGAGCAGCAGGTTGGTCGGCTCCAGGGCGAGCTTCCCCATCAGCAGCCGGGCCCGCTCCCCGCCCGAGAGGTCGCCCACCCGCCGATCCACCTCGTCGCCCGAGAAGAGCAGGGCGCCCAGGGTGTTGCGAGCGCGCTCGGCGCCGATCGGGTGGTCGGCCAGCAGGTCCTCCATGACCGTGCTGCTCTCGTTGCTGGCGAAGCTCTGGGCGTCGGTGACCTGACCGCGGCCGAGATCCTGGCGGTAGAGGCGGAAGACGGTCCGGGGGCCCAGGTCCACCCTGCCCTCCAGCGGGGGCAGCTCGCCGGCGAGGGTGTGGAGGAGCGTCGACTTGCCGCTGCCGTTGGCCCCGATCACGGCGATCCGGTCCCCCGGGGCGAGGGTGATCGGCGGCAGCTGGAGCAACGGGGCGTCCCGTCCCACCACCAGCCCGGACGCCTTGAGGGTGACCCGTGACGAGGGGGCGGTGGCGAAGCGCAGCCGGGGCCGCCGGTCGTCGGGCGGTGCCGCCACCCGGACCAGCCGGTCCAGCTTGGTCTGACGCCCCCGTGCCTCGCGGGCGCGCTGGCCGGCGCGGTAACGGCGGATGAACTCCTCCTGATGGTGGATGTGGTCCTGCTGCTCCTCGAACTCCTTGCGGCGCCGGGCCCGGCGCTCCTCACGCAGCCGGACGTAGGCGGTGTAGTTGCCCGGGTACTCCTCGGTGGTGCCGTGGTGGAGCTCCAGGACGCCGGTGCAGACATGGTCGAGGAAACGGCGGTCATGGGAGACGAGCACGAAGGCGGTGCTCACCCCGGCCATGAACTCCTCGAGCCACTCGATCCCCTCCAGGTCCAGGTGATTGGTCGGCTCATCAATCAAGAGCAGATCGGCGTCGGCGACCAGCAGCTTGGCCAGCTCGACGCGCCGCTGCTGGCCACCCGAGAGCTCGGCCGGGTTGCGGCCCCGCAGCTCCTCGTCGATCCCCAGACCGCCCAGCGCCTCCCGGGCCCGCGCCTCCAGCTCGTATCCCCCGGCATCCTCGTAGGCGTGCTGGAGGTCGCCATAGCGGCTCAACTGGCCCTCCAGCCCGGGCTCCGCCCGGCTCATGGCGGACTCCAGGGTGGAGAGCTCGTGGCGCATCGCGGCCAGGTCGGTGCGCGAGGCCATCACCTCCTCGAGGACGGTGTTGGCCACCGGGACGGGCGCGTCCTGGGGCAGGTGGGCGCTGCGCAGCCCGCGCAGCCGGTCGATGCTCCCCTCGCTCGGCTCGAGGTCGCCGGCCAGGACGTGGAGCAGCGACGACTTGCCGGCCCCGTTGGCGCCGACCACGGCCAGCCGGGCCCGGCGCTCCAGGCGCAGGTCGAGGCCGGAGAAGATGGTCTCGGCGCCATAGGCGACCGCGAGCTGGGAGACGCTGAGCAGGGGCATGCTGTCGCCGAGCCTAGCCGGCGGAGTCCCCCGCCGCCGGGGGCAGGACGCCGGCCGCGGTGACCGCCGGCTCCGCCGCGGCGGGGGCGGCCGGCGACCGGCTCAGCGCTCCCTCGCGCTCCAGGATCCGTCGGAGGATGGCCACCGACGAGGCGTAGGTCGAGTCCATCCCGAAGTACGAGAGCCCCCGGGCGCCCAGGGTGCGCGCCTGGGTGAAGGGGGTGTCCGAGGCGTAGTGGATGATCCCGAAGTCGAGCGGCAGGCTCGAGAAGTTGACCGGCTCGCCGGTCGGGTAGCGTTCCGCCTCGCTCATCTCGTAGATGGCGTTGCAGTAGGGTCCGACCTCCATCTCGACCACCGTGAACGCCTCGCGGTAGTAGAAGTCGAGGTAGCCGCGGTTCTGCAGGAAGGTGCCCTTGACGGACACCGTCCGCTGGTTGTCCAGCCCGCTCCCGAAGCGCAGATGGGGTGCGATGTCGGCGACCGTGAAGGCGTTGTTGAGCCAGTAGGTGCAGCCGCTGTGCTCGTCGTGGACGACGTTGGAGATCATCACGTCGCCGACGTCGGCGTTGAGCGTCGCCGCCTTGCCCAGGATGTAGACGCCGCGCAGCTCGGCGACGGTCTCGCCCACCTCGCGCAGGATGTTGTAGGCCGCCAGCCCCAGGGGGTAGTCGATGTTGACGATCACCGCCGGGCTGCCGCGCAGCCGGGCCACATCGACGGGGCCGAGCCGGGGGTCGAAGTTGGCCGGGTCGAGCCGGTCGAGGGCGATCACCTGGGCGGCGACGTCGAGCGCGGTCCGGCTGGCCACGCCGTGGACGCCGCGCTCGCGCTCCTCGCGGCGCAGGCTGCCCCGCTCGTCGGTGGCGATGCTCCCGGTGTGGAGGCGGGCGGCGTAGTAGAGGAAGTTGTTCCAGTCGCCCTGGGCCTGCCCGGTCCGGAAGCGCTCCAGCTCATGGCGAAGGTAGTCCGGCCCCCTCCGCTCGACCAGCTCCACCAGCGACGCCTCGTGCTGGCGGGCCACCCCGGTCACCAGGTTGGCGAGGCTGTGGGAGTTGCTGCTCACGAAGTAGACCGGCCGGTCGCGCAGCGATTGGCTGCGCATGGTCCCGGTGACCTGCTCCCACCAGCGCCGGGTGACCCGGGCGTAGCCGACCTGGGTGCCGCCCAGCATCCGCACGCGGATGGCCTGCTTGCGCGCCGCCATCTGGCCGACCCGCTCGGCGAAGGCATCGCCCCAGACCTCCTGGAGCTGAGCCCAGTCGTCCTCCCGACCCCCGCAGGCGGTGGCCAGCCACGAGGGGGACGGCAGCGCCGGGAGCTCGAGGGTGGCGAGGGCGGCCCGGACCTTGTTCCACTCGATCTGGAAGGCGACCAGGGTCGGGATCAGGTCGTCGACGTCGGAGGCCGAGGCGATCAGCACGGCCAGGGTCCCGGCGCCGTCCTCGTACCACCGCCGGCGCCGGCCGGGGGCCGAGGCCACCGACCAGCCGGCGAGGTCGAGACCGTTGCGGGCGAAGACCTCGATCGCCTGCCCCATCACCACCCGCTCGGTCCGAATCACCGAGGAGGGGAGCCGTCGCACCGCGTAGAGGAAGGCGCCGAGGTCCACCTCGGCCTCGGCCGCCAGCCCGTGGAGGCTCGAGCACATTGCCCGGTGCGAGGCCTCGAGGACCCGCAGCGGGGTCTCGCCGGTGGAGCGGAGCAGGGTCGTGTAGGTGCGGTGGTACACCTCCACCGCCTCGGCGGTGGTGGCCTCCCGGGCGGTCAGGGTCGGGTTGCTGGGGTCGACCGTGCCGGGGTCGGGGAGGTGCGGGCGCAGGGAGGGCATCGGTCCATTCTGGCGCACCCCGCGACGGGTCTCGGGCCGCCCCCCCGCGCGGACCCCCTATCCTTCGCCGCATGGGACGCATCGCGGTGACCGGCTCGGTCGCCTTCGACACCATCATGGTCTTCCCGGGCAGGTTCGGAGATCACATCCTCCCCGCCAAGACCCACCTCATCAACGTCTCCTTCCTGGTCAACCGCCTGGAGCGGCGGCGGGGGGGGACCGCCGCCAACATCGCCTACACCCTGGCCCTGCTCGGCGAGCGACCCCTGCTCTGCGCCGCGGTGGGCAGCGACTTCACGGAGTACGGCGCCTCGCTGAGCCGGACCGGGGTCGACACCTCGGCATCGCTCGGCTGCGACGACGTCCCGACCGCCTCCTGCTTCATCACCACCGACCTCGACGACAACCAGATCACCGCCTTCTTCCCCGGGGCGATGGCCCGCGCCGCCGACATCGACCTGCGCGCCCTCGAGGACCTCGAGCACGTGGTGGTCGCCCCCGACTCCCCGGACGGGATGGAGACCCACATCGCCCAGGCCCGGGAGCTGGGGGTCAAGCTGGTCTTCGCTCCGGCCCAGCAGATCCCCTCGATCGGGGACGAGACGCTTATCGCCGGCCTGGACGCCGCCTGGCTGGTGGTCGGCAACGACTACGAGCTGGAGCTGGTGCGCAACCGCACCGGCCGCTCCGTCGCCGATCTGGCCGAGAGGTCGATCGTCGCCCTGACCCAGGGCGCCCACGGCAGCCGGCTCCACGCCGGCGGTGAGGTTGTCGAGGTGGCGGCGGTCCCTCCGCTCCGGGTGTTGGACCCGACCGGCGCCGGGGACGCCTACCTCGCCGGCCTGATGGCCGGGCTGCGCCGCGACCTCGATCTGGCCTCCGCGGGGCGGATGGCCTCGCTCGCCGCCACCTACGCGGTCGAGCACCAGGGCCCGCAGGCCCATCGTTTCACCCCGGCGGAGTTCACCGCCCGGTACCGCGAGGTCTTCGGAGGCACCCGGGTCCCGGTCTGAGCCGGCCGCCGCTCAGGCTTCCGGCTGAGCCCCGTCGACCAGCCCCGCGAAGACGTCGGTCTCGGGCAGCGCGGTGGGCACCCGGGAGACCACCAGCTGGAAGAACTCGCTCGGGAAGTGCTCGCGCAGGACCTCCTCGGGGACGCTCAGCATCGCGAAGTCCTCGGTGAGCTGGCTGCGGTGCGCGGAGAGGGCCTGCCGCTTGCGGCCGAGCTGATCGCCGCAGTTCACGGCCGTGGTCACCCAGTCGTCGGGGGTGATGAACTCCAGGCTGTCGGGGTCGGTGTCTCCGAAGGGGGGCTTCATCCCCGCCGTCTTCGCCAGCTCCGCGATCCGCCGGGCCTCGGAGCGGGGGAAGGCCGTGTAGTAGAGCTTGCTCACCCGCCAGCTCGCCCCCAGGTCGGGGTAGACGGCGTGGTAGGCCGCCTCCACCGCCAGCAGGGTGACCCGGTGGGCCTGGATGTGGTCGGGGTGGCCATAACCTCCGTTCCCGTCATAGGTGACCACAACGTGGGGGCGGAAGCGGCGGATGTGGGCCACCACCCGGCCCACCGCCTCGTCCATCGGCGCCCGCCAGAACGACCCCGGCGCGTCGTTGGTCTCGGTGCCGGCCATCCCGGAGTCGCCGTACTCCAGGAAGTGGACCTCGGAGACCCCCAGGATCTCGCAGGCCTGGCGCAGCTCGGCCTCGCGGATCTGCTTGAGCCGGGGGCGGATCTCGGCCTCGTTGGCCGCGTACTCGGGGTCGAAGATGGTCGCCACCTTCCCGTCGGTGCAGCAGAGCACCGAGGTGGAGATCCCCCGGTCCGCGCACTGGGCGAGCAGGCCGCCCATGGTGATGGTCTCGTCGTCGGGGTGGGCGTGGACCGTCAGCAGCCGGAGCCCGGCGGAGTCGCTCACTGGGTCTCGGGCCTGACCTTCACCGATTGCATCACGTCGCCGACCCGGATCTCGCCGAGCACCTCCATCCCCTTCACGACCTGGCCGAAGAGGTTGTAGGACTTGGTCAGGCTGCGCCGGTTGTCCGCGGTGGAGATGAAGAACTGGGAGCCGTTGGTGTCGGGCCCGGAGTTGGCCATCGCCACCGCGCCCGCGATGTAGTCACCCTGCACCGGCTCGTCCTCGAAGCGGTATCCGGGGCCCCCGCGGCCGCTGCCCTCCGGGCAGCCGCCCTGGATCACGAATCCGTCGACGACCCGGTGGAAGGTGAGGCCGTCGTAGAAGCCCTCGCCGGCCAGGAAGACGAAGTTGTTGACCGTCCTCGGCGCTCGGGAGGCGTCCATGGCGAACTCGATGTCGCCGCGGCCGGTCGAGATGGTGGCCAGGTAGCGGGCGTGGGGGTCGATGACCTGCTCGGGTTTCGCGTACTTCTTCGGCATCGTCCGAGTCTAGACAAGCGACGGCCGGCGCCGATGCGGCGCCGGCCGAAGAGGGGGATCGCGGAGCCGGGGGCTTTGCGGGGGTGCCGGACGGCGGGGGTGGGTGCCGGGGTACCGGGCCGGGAGGGTGAGGCCCGATCAGGCGGCGCTCGACGGCTCGGGGGTCGCGGCCGGCGAGGCGCTGGCTCCGGTCTTCCCGGCGGCAGCCCGCTGCAGGGCGCGGAGGAGGCGCTGCCCGGGAGCCGCCATCACCTCGGTGATCCGGCTGTCGGCGCGCGTCTCGAGTGCGGAGCCCTGGCTGGCCGAGAGCTTGCCCGCCGATTCCAGGGCGTCGACCCTCGACGCCACGGTCGCGTCAGCGCTCGCCACCACCGCGGCCGCGTGGCTGCCCGCGATCTGGTTGAGCGACTCGCCCTGGCGGAGCAGGGTGCGCATCTGAGCCAGGGTCTGGCCGGCGTCCCTGGCGGTCAGCCCGATCAGTCCGCGGATGATCGGCCGGGCCGCCGCCCCGGTCGACGCGTCGCCGGTGGTGGTGACGCCGGCGGTGGCGGCCGTGACCGCGGCCGACGAGAGGCTCGGGGCGCCGCCGGTGGCGATGGCGAATCCCGCGCCCACACCGGCGACGGCGGCGGCGAGGGCCAGCGAGAGTCCGGCGGCGACGGCGTGCCGGCCCACCGCGGCGCGGAGGTTGCAGGTGAGGGATCGGGTGGTTTCGAACATGGCTCGATTCTCGGGCGCAACCCGCGGCGGCGCCTGAGCCCGACCTGAGAACCCGGGCTGGTGGGGTCGGACGGCTCGGCGGCGGGAGGGCTCCCCGGTGACTGCTAAGCTCGGCAGAGTCGGGCGGTGTGCGCCGCGCCGCGGCCGGGCTGGAGGATGGAGGGCGAGCGTGAACGTGGTGGTCTGCGTGAAGCTGGTCCCGGATCCCAACACTCCCGGCCAGCTCGACCCCGAGACCCACCGGTTGCGGCGGGATCTCGGCGACGCCGTGCTGGACCCGGGCGACGAGTTCGGCGTCGAGGCCGGCCTCCGGCTGGCCGAGGCCCACGGCGGCGAGGTGACGGTGGTCTCGATGGGGCCGGAGCGGGCGGTCGATGCGGTGCGCAAGGCGCTGGCGATGGGCGCGGCCAGGGGGGTGCTGGTCTGCGACGACAGCCTGCGCGGAGCCGACGCCCTCACCACCGCCAAGGTGCTGGCCGCGGTGATCCGCCGCCAGCCTCACGACCTGGTGATCACCGCCACCGAGTCGACGGATGGGTACAGCGGGATCGTGCCCCAGGCGCTGGCGGAGCTGCTGGGGGTGCCCGCGGTCACCTTCGCCCGGGAGATGAGCTCGGACGGCACCCTGCTCACCGCGACCCGGCAGACCGAGAGCGGGTCCGAGACGGTGGTCACCGCCCTGCCCTGCCTGGTCGCGGTCACCGCCGGGGTCAACGAGCCCCGCTATCCGACCCTCCGGGGAATCATGGGGGTGAAATCGAAGCCGCTGGAGCGGCTCACGCCGGCCGACCTCGGCCTCGACGCGCCGGCGCTCTCACCGGCCGGCCAGACCGTGGTCTCGGTGACCATGGCCCGGCAGCGCGAGGCCGGCGAGGTGGTGCGTGACGAGGGGGACGGAGCGCGCCGGATCGTCGAGCTGCTGGCCCGGGTTCGGGTGATCTGAGGTGGCGAACGGTCCGGTCTGGGTGTTCGCCGAGCTCGTCGGCGGCCGGGTCGCACCGGGCGCGCTGGAGCTCCTCACCAAGGCGCGCTCGCTGGGCGCCGCGGAGGTCGAGGCGGTCTGCCTCGGCCCCGGCGCCGCCGAGGCGGTCAGCGAGCTCGGCCGCCATGGGGCCGCGACCGTCTACGTCTCGACCGACGCCGCCTTCGCCGAGCTGCTGATGGGCGGTCCCGCGGCCGCCACCCTGGCCCCCGTGATCGAAGCACGGAGGCCGGAGATGATCCTCTTCCCCGGCACCCACGACGGCCGCGACGTCGCCGGGCGGCTGGCCGCGAAGCTGGACCTCCCGGTGATCGCCAACGGCCTGGACATCGAGGCCGGCGCGGCCATCACCGTCACCTCCACCATCTTTGGCGTCACCCAGGTGGTGCGGACCCAGTTCGGCGAGCGGAGGCCGGCGCTCGCCCTCTTCCAGCCCAAGGCCTTCGTGGCGTCGGCCCTCCCGGCCGCTCCCGTCCCGCGCAAGGTGGAGGTGCCGGCGGTGATCGAGGAACCCCACCGCTCCGCCCGTGTGATCGATCGCTCCACCCAGGTGGCGTCCGGCCCGGCCCTGGAGGAGGCCGCGGTGGTGGTGAGCGGGGGGCGCGGCCTTCAGGAGCCCGCCAACTTCGAGCTGCTCCACGAGGTCGCCGACCTCCTCCACGGGGCGGTGGGCGCCAGCCGCGCCGCCGTCGACGCCGGCTGGGTCCCCTACTCGATGCAGGTGGGCCAGACCGGCAAGACCGTGAAGCCGGCCGTCTACATCGCCTGCGGGATCAGCGGGGCGATGCAGCACACGGTGGGGATGAGGGGCGCCCAGACCATCGTGGCCATCAACCGGGACCCCGAGGCGCCGATCTTCAAGCTGGCCGACCTCGGGATCGTCGGAGACGCCCTCACCGTCCTGCGCCAGTTGCGCGACGAGCTGAGGTCCAGATCGTCCTGACCCCGCTGGCCGCCTGGTCGCCGGGGGCTTCAGGGCCCGGCCCGCTCCGGTGAGCCACCCCCGAGGAGCCGGCCGCCGCCGGTGAGCCACCCTCCCGAGGGGCCGGCCCGCCGGTCAGCCACCCGCCCGAGGGGCCGGCCTGAGGGGCCGGCGGCCGCTCGCCGCCCATCCCGCTGAGGGCCGGTCGACGCCGGTGGTCCCACCTCCTCCGAGGGTGGCGGGGAAGGCTCTTCGGCCCCTGGCGGACCGGCGGTGAGCCCTCGCCGTCATCGTACGGTGACTGGATTGCAACAAAGGATCATTGCAGATGGCAGGACTGGCCTATACTCGCCGCGGATGGACGATAAGGTAATCGTCGATCTCCTCGGCCAGGTGGGCAACCTCTTCACGTCCAGCCTCGAGCTGAAGGAGACCATCGATTTCATGCTCAAGGCGGCCAGCGACCTGGCAGCCTGCGATGCGGCCACGGTCTTTTTGCTCGATGACGACGACCGCACCCTGGCGGCGATCGCGACCTTCCCCTTCGCGGAGGAGGTCGGCCGGGTGGCTCGATTCAAGCTGGGTGAGGGCATCGTTGGCTGGGCGGCCAAGCAACGCAAGATCGTCTCTGTGAGCGACGCGACCAAGGACAGCCGCTTCAAGAACCTCGAGATGGGCTACGCGCCCCGATCGGTCCTGATCCTGCCCCTGGAATCGCCCCGGCGCCTGGTCGGAGCGCTGACCATGGCCCGCAAAGAGGTCAACCCCTTCACCTCCGTGGAGCAGGCGCTCATGCAGATCATCGCCAACCAGGCGGCCATCTCCATCGACAACGCGCGCCTCTACACCACCCAGCGGCGCCAGATCAAGGAGATCGCCGATCGCACCCGCGAGCTGGAGATCGCCAACGCCCACATCGCCGAGATCTCCCGGCTGAAGAGCGAGTTCCTGGCCAACATGAGCCACGAGCTGCGCACCCCGCTCAACGCCATCCTGGGCTTCAGCGAGATCCTCAAGGACAACCTGGTGGAGCTCTCCGAGGACCAGCGGCACGAGTGCCTGGAGAACATCCACGCGAGCGGCAAGCACCTCCTGGAGCTGGTCAACGACGTCCTCGACCTCTCCAAGATCGAGGCCGGGCGGATGGAGCTTGCCTACGACCGCTTCCAGGTCGGCAATGCGGTGCGCGAGGTCCACAACGTCATCCGGTCCCTGAGCGAGCGCCGCGACATCGATCTGGCCATCACCGTCGACCCCGAGGACCTCGAGACCCGGGCCGACAAGAGCAAGTTCAAGCAGATCCTCTACAACCTGCTCTCCAATGCCATCAAGTTCACCGCCCAGGGCGGACGGGTGTGGGTCTCGGCCCGCCCCGAGAACGGCTGGCTGGTGGTCGACGTCGGCGACACCGGGGTGGGCATCCCCAAGGAGTACCACGAGCGGATCTTCGACGAGTTCTATCAGCTGGACACGGCGACCACCCGCCAGGTCGAGGGCACCGGTCTCGGCCTCTCTCTGACCCGGCGCCTGGTCGAGCTCCACGGCGGGGACATCCGGGTCGAGTCGGAGGTAGGCCGGGGGTCCGTCTTCACCTTCCAGCTGCCCCTGCTCGGGATCGAGCCCCAGAACGGCCGGGCGCACAACCGGATCCTCCTGGTCGAGGACAACCAGAGCAACCGCCAGCTCGCCCGGATGGTGCTCAACGGCAGCGGCTTCGAGGTCGACGTCGCCTCGGACGGCGCCGAGGGCTTGCAGAAGGCCCGCTCGACCCTCTACGACCTCGTCCTGATGGACGTGGAGCTGCCCGGGATGGACGGGCTGACCGTCACCCGGATGCTAAAGTCCGATCCCAAGACCGCCGACGTCCCGGTCATCGCTCTCACCGCCAACGCCATGAAGGGTGACGAGCAGGAAGCGCTCGCCGCCGGCTGTTCGGGGTACATCAGCAAGCCCATCGAGGTAGCGAGCTTCGTGCAACGCATCGCCACATACCTGGAGCCGACGGCATGAGCGCCGGCGGCAAGACCATCCTGATCGTCGAGGACGACCCCCCCAGCCGTGAGGTGGTCCGCCTCGCCGTGAGCGCCCAGAATCACACCCTTCTCGAGGCCGCCACCGGCCTGGAGGGCCTCCAGGCGGCTCGGGAGCAGAACCCCGACCTGATCATCCTGGACGTAAACCTGCCCGGGATGAGCGGCCTCGACGTCTGCCGCCGCCTCCGCTCCGAGGGCTCGCGCGTCCCCATCCTCATGCTCACCGCCAAGGCCGACACCATCGATGTGGTGGTCGGGCTCGAGCTGGGCGCGGACGACTACGTCACCAAGCCCTTCGAGGTCCGCGAGCTGATGGCGCGCATCGGCGCCCACCTGCGCCGCAGCGAGATCTCCTCCCAGGAGCAGCCCCGCGACCGCTTCGAGTTCCCCGGCCTGACCATCGACCTCGGTCGCCGTCAGGTCTTCCGCGACGGCGAGGAGGTCAACCTCACCCTGACCGAGTTCAACCTGCTGGCCCTGCTGGCCTCCCGTCCGGGTCAGGTGATGAGCCGGGGAGAGCTCCTCCGCCGGGTGTGGGGCTACGAGGTGGAGATCGAGACCCGCACCGTCGACGCCCACGTCTACCGGCTGCGTCGCAAGATCGAGCCGGACGCGGAGAAGCCGACCTACATCCACTCCGTGCCGGGGATCGGGTACCGCTTCAGCGGGTAGCGCTCCTCGCTCAGCGGAGCGGTCGTGGTGCCGCGCCGGTCCGGCTGCCGGCCCGGCCCGTCTGCCGCGCCCCGCTCTCTGACCCCGCCCCACGTGGCAGGCCACGCCGGGAACCCCGGGCGGCGGCGCTGCAGCAGCCGCCCCCGCGGAGCCGAGGCGCCCTCAGTAGATGAAGCCGACGATGCCCGAGTCGGTCGGGCTGATGGTCCGCTCGTCGATGTGGCCCCACCCGCCGTAGTTCATCTCGGTGATCACGAAGCTGCCGTCCGGGTTGACGCTGTCGACGAACCCCACGTGCCCGTCCGACGAGTACCCGGGACCCTCGAAGACGACGATGGCGCCGGCCACCGCGATGTCGCCCTCGGGCCGGTAGGGGCGGGCGTTCACCCACCACTGTCCGGCGTTGCCGGCCCAGGCGATGTCGGTGCGGGTGGCCACGTAGTAGGTGCACTCCCCGTAGGGGAAGCTGTCACCCCCATGGCTGGGCGGCACCTCGGGGATGCCCACCGTCTCGGGGATGAAGGCGGCGGCGTTGAGGGCCCCCTGAGGCGCCGAGGCCAGCGGGACCTGGAGATAGGTCCCGGCCGCCAGCGGGACGTCCGCCTGGATCACGTTGTACTCGAGGAGCACCGAGGGGTCGAGGCCGAGGCTCAGGGCGAACTGGGTGGGCAGCTCGCCTCCCAGCACCTTGACCAGGGCGCCCGGCCCGGGAGGCAGGAGCAGCGGCGAGCCGGCGGGGGCCTCGGCGTTGGGATCGAGACCGTTGGCCCAGGCGATGGCCGCCAGGTTCCGGTCATAGGTGGTCGCCAGCGACGCGACCGTGGCCCCGGCGGGAGCCATCACGGTGAGCGCCGGTCCGCTGACGACCCCGCCCTGCGGCGGCGTGCCCTCGATGACCGCATTGAGCACCGCGGTGGTCGGCGCCGCCGAGGTGAGCGAGGCCGCGATCGGCAGCCGCGGCGCGATCACGGGCAGCAGAAGGGCGATCAGGAGCACCCAACCGTGTCGCAGCAGCCGCACGCGCAGACCTCGGATGGCCCATCCTCCCCGGGTATCCGTCGACGGCTGGTTCGGCGCGATAACCGCCGAGACAGCGGGCGGACGCTACCAGAGTGGCCGCGCCGGCGTCAAAGCCACGTGATAGCTTCGTTATCACGTCCGGCGGATTCGCGGCTGGTATATTCGGTTCGCCAACCTTGACGTGGATGTCAGCCTTGGGACGGGAGGACCTGCACAGCCATGCCCGATCCATCCCACGCCGGCAGGCGCTACGCGGCGCCCGGTCAGCGCATCGGTCCCGAGCGGGTGGCCGCCTACGCGTCCGCCGTCAGTGGGGGTGAGCAGCCGTTCTCCCCGGGGTCGGTGCCGCCGGCCTTCGCCGCCGTCTACTGCGTGCAGCCCGCCCTCGCCGAGATCTTCGCCGACCCGGACCTCGGGCTCGAGCTGGCCGGGCTGATCCATGTGGAACAGAGCTTCGAGTGGCCGGCGCCGGTGCATCCCGGGGATGTGGTCGACGCGGCGGCGGAGATCATCTCGGTGGAGACCCGGCGCGGCCTCACCTTCGTCACCGTGGGCCTGGAGGCGACCAACCAGGCCGGGGCCACGGTCTGCCGGGGACGCACGCTGCTGCTGACGCGGGGCGCCGTCCGATGACGGCCGCACCGGCGGCCCAGGTCGGCGATGCGATGACCGCCCTCGCCCGGACCGTCAGCCAGGACCAGGTCATCGCCTACGCAGAGGCGTCGGGCGACCACAACCCGATCCACCTCGACCCCGAGTTCGCCCGCGGCGTGGGACTGCCCGGGACCATCGTCCACGGGTTCCTGGAGATGGCGATCCTCACCGAGGCGGTGGCGCGGTGGGCGGGCGGCTTCGAGCGGGTCGCCGAGCTCGGCTGCCGCTTCTCCAAGCCCCTGCTGCCGGGTGAGACGCTCACCTGCGCCGGGCGCGTGGTCGCCGTCGACCCCGTCTCCGGTGCTCTGACGCTCCAGCTGGAGGCCACCTCCAGCCGCGGCGAGCGGGTTCTGACCAACGGTCGGGCGGTGGTTCGCCCCGACCACTGAGGGGGTTGCGCCGTGCCACTGGACTTCAGCCTGACCACCGAGCAGGAGGAGATCCGCCGCCTGGCTCACGAGTTCGCAGTCAACGAGATGCGGCCCCGGGCGGCGCACTACGACGAGCACGAGGAGACCCCCTGGGAGGTGATGCGCCAGGCCCACCAGCTCGGCCTCGACTCCGTCTCCGCCTTTCCCGAGCGATACGGGGGCGGCGGTCTCGACGCCGTCAGCCAGCTGATCATGACCGAGGAGCTCTCCTGGGGTGACGCCGGCATGGCGATCTCCATCCATGGCACCGGTCTCTGCGCATCCGCCATCCTCGCCATGGGCACCGAGGCTCAGAAGCGGAAGTACATCGGGATGCTGGCTGAGCCCGGAGAGCTCCGGATCGGCGCGATGGGCCTGACCGAGCCCAACTCCGGGTCGGACGCCCTGGCCCTCGAGGCCAGCGCGCGAAAGGTCGACGGCGGCTGGGTCCTCAACGGCACCAAGCAGTTCTGCACCAACGGCGGGATCGCCGATCTCCAGGTGGTCTTCGCCACCACCGACCGATCGCTCGGTCCCGCGGGGATCGCCGGGTTCGTGATCGAGAAGGGCAACCCGGGGATGCGCCAGGGCCGCAAGGAGAAGAAGATGGGGGTGCGCGCCTCGCACACCGCCCAGGTGCTCCTGGAGGACTGCCTGGTCCCCGAGGATGGGCGGCTGGGCGCGGAGGCGGACGGCACCGAGACCGGACCGGGGGCGCTCGGGGCGCTGCTGACCCTCGAGGCGACCCGCCCTCAGATCGCCGCTGGGGCCCTCGGGATCGCCCGCGCCGCCTTCGAGTTCGCCCGTGACTACTCGCTGGAACGCCACGCCTTCGGGAAGCCGATCGCCCGGCACGAGGCCATCGCCTTCAAGCTCGCCGACATGGCCACGGAGATCGATGCCGCCCGCCTGCTGACCTGGCGGGCCGGGTGGATGCTCGCCGAGGGCATCCCCTTCGCGCGCGGCGAGGGCTCCATGGCCAAGCTCTTCGCGGCGGACATGGCGATGCGGGTCACCACCGAGGCGGTCCAGGTGCTCGGCGGGTACGGCTACATCAAGGAGTACCCGGTGGAGCGCTTCATGCGCGACGCCAAGATCTATCAGATCTGGGAGGGGACGGCCGAGATCCAGCGCCTGGTCATCTCGCGCTGCCTGCTGGGCGAGCGGCAGCCGCTCACCCGCACGCCCGCCGCCGACCGGCCGCTCGCCTCGCGGGCCCCCGGCGGCTGATCGCATGACCGCGTCACCTCCGGCTGCCCGGATGCTGGGCTCCGGTGGGGCGGCCGTGCCGTCCCTCCACGAGCGGGTCGGGGTTCACCATAATCTGACCGGCGGTCCGACGTGGAGGCAGCGATGTTCGATCTGAGCGGCCGGGTGGCGGTGGTCACCGGAGGGTCCCGTGGCCTCGGCCGCGCCGATGCGCTGGCCCTGGCCCGCGCCGGGGCGGACGTCGTGGTCACCGACATCCTCCTCGAGTCCGATCCCGATCTTCAGCAGGAGGCCGAGGCCTCCCAGTCGGCGCTGGCCCAGCTCTTCACCTCCCACAACGTCGTCTACGCCGAGCGCACCAGCGCCGAGATCCGCTCCATGGGCCGCCGCTCGATGGCGCTCAAGATGGACGTGACCGATCGCGAGCAGGTGGAGTCGGTGCTGACCCAGGTCAAGCGCGAGTTCGGATCCGTCGACATCCTGGTCAACAACGCCGGCACCCTCGATCACGTGGGCCAGATCGAGAACCAGAGTGACGAGCTGTGGGCGCGCGACCTCCGGGTCAACCTCACCGGGGCGTACAACTGCACCAAGGCGGCCTGGCCCCACATGCGCGAGCAGAACTGGGGTCGCGTCATCTTCATGTCATCGGTGGCGGGAACTCTGGGCGGCTTCGGGCAGGCCTCGTATTCGGCCACCAAGGCCGGGCTGATCGGGCTGGGCAAGACCATGGCCCTGGAGGGGGCGCGTTTCGGCATCACCAGCAACGTGATCGCACCCGGCATCATCGGCACCGAGGCCTTCACCGCCGGCAACCCCCGGATGAACGAGCGGATGGTGCTGCGCACCGCGATGCGCAGCATGGGTGAGCCGGAGGACGTGGCCGCCCTGGCCGTCTTCCTGGCCTCGCCGGAAGCCCGCTACATCACGGGGCAGGTGATCCACGTGGGCGGCGGCATCGACCTCTTCGTCTTTTGAGCGGCGAGCTCGGCGTCAGCGTCGACTACCAGCCCAGCGCCAGCGGCCCCTTCCTCTGGCATGCGTTCGATCGCGTGCGGGTGGACTCGGATCTTGCCGCGATCGCCCGCGCGGGGATCCGTCAGGTCCGGGTCGGGCTGGCGTGGGATGCCTTCATGCCCGACGCGCACGGGGTCGAACCCCGGCGCCTCGCCGAGTTCGAGAGCCTGCTCCGCGCCGCCCTCGCCCATGGGGTCCGGGTGGTCCCGGTGCTCTTCGTCCAGGCTCACGGCGACTGCGTGATGCTGCCCGGCCGGACCGTGCTGCGGGGCCGCCGCCGGAGCGGAGTGCGGGTGATGAGCGAGGGGCTGCTCGAGCCCGGCGCCCCCCGCGAGGTCTGGACCGACCCGCTGATGCTCGAGCTCGCCGATCGGTGGGCGCGCGCCATGGCATCGGGCTTCGCCAATCACCCGGCGATCGAGGCCTGGGACCTCGGCGACGATCCCGCCGCGGTGATCCGGCCCCGGCGGATCGCCGACCTGGCGACCTGGGTGAGGCTGGCCGGGGCTCCCCTGCGCGAGCAGGGCGACCGCGTTCACCTCACCCTCGGCGCCGACGACCTCCTGACCGGCCGAGGGGTGCGGCTGGGGGCGGTCGCCCCCCATCTCGACCGCGTGGATCTCGCGGTGCGGCCCAGCCATCTCCGGCGTCTCGAGCTCACCGAGCCCTCGGCGCTGCGCTTCCTCGCCCAGCTGTCCCAGGCGCTGGCCGGCGACACCCGCGTGCCGGTCGGTCTGGCCCTGGCGGCCCCGACCCCGGACGGCGACGCCGAGGGCATCGAGGAGGTTGCGGCGGCGGCCGCCATCGACGAGCTGCTCGAGCGCCGGGTGGAGGCGGGCATCTGCGGGCTGCGAGCCACCCGCTGGTGCGACCTGCATCCGCGGCTCGCCGAGCGTGCCCCCTACGACCGCAGCGGCTGGCTGCTGCGCTCGGGGCTGATCCGGTTGGACGGCACCGGGCGGCCCGCGCTCGACGTCTACACTCGCGCCGCGCGAGCCGGCCTGGAGAGCGGCGAGCCCCGTCCGTGGCCTTCCGGCCTCGACGTCGACGAGTACTACGCGAACCTCCCCGACAGCCTGTTCGACGTGGCCGCGGGGTGGCGGCGCGAGCACGGCGACGAGCCTGCTATCCTCGACCGCAGCGAGGACTGAGGACTTGGGAGAGCCCCCTGACGCGCTCGACATTTGTGGTCGCAGGCCCTGGTGCTGACCCGGGGAAACCACTGCGGGCGCCAGTGTTTGTCACCGCGATTGGTTGTCAGCGTCCGTCCGTGGAGGGACCCGCGAAGTGACCGCAGGACGAATCAAGAAGATCATCCCTGACCGCGGTTTCGGGTTTGTGCGCGCTGATGACGGCGCCGAGGCCTTCTTTCACCGCACGGAGGTCACCCTGGTCGACTTCGACTCCCTGGAGGAGGGGGAGGCGGTCAGCTTCGACCTCGTCGACAGCCCGAAGGGGCCGCGCGTTCGCAACCTCCGCAAGGAGGCCTGACCCCCGGGATCGTGACCCGGATGGCCGGCGCCGAGCCGGTCGCCTCGGGGGTGGCATCGACCCGCCGAGACGGGCGCCCCTGTCCCGTGATCAGGGCGCTGCCGGGTGAGGATCGGGGTGGCGGGCGGGTGCCGGCGCCCCGGCGGGGCCGGGCTGGGCCGGTTCGGTGAGACAGAACCGCGACACGATCGTGCGCAACGCACTGAATCAGCACCTAAGATCGGCCAGTAGCCATGCCCTTCTGGAAGAAGGAGGCCGAGCCGCCCCCCCCTCCTGTCGCACCCGCGCCCCCCGTACCGCATCAGTTGCGCGGAACGCTGGCCTGCTCGGAGTACGCCTGCCGCCGCCATGACGGCGTGACCTGCGCCTACGTCGACCGTCGCGGGCGGCTCTGCCCGACCGCGTGGTGCCCGGACCATCAGGTGGTCTTCCAGGAGCGGGTCTTCTGCCGCCGCCACGCCCGGCTCTTCGCCGCGGTCGGCGGCGAGTTCCAGATGGCCCAGGCGCTCCCCGACCTGGACAACCGGTCGCCGTCCCTGGCCGACTACGTCGGCGACGTCCTCGAGCCGAGGGTGCTCGAGCTGCTCTGGGGGCTCTGCCGCCCGGGGACCAATGACCAGGTCGCCGCCGAACCCCTTCGGGTGGTCCATCCGATGGCCGGTGGAGCCCGGCACTGGGACCGCACCTGGAAGATGTTCGACCACACCGGTGTGATCGTCCAGGTCGCCGTGGAGGTCCACGAGGGCCGCGACCCGGAGGTCGACGTCAAGGTGGGCCGCACCCTGGTCGGTCGGGAGATCCCGCCGTGGATCGCCCGCCGCCGCGAGGGGCTCGCCCCCCTGCCGCCGGACCAGGATGCCGCCGAGCGCGAGCGCTTCTACGACGCCCTCTGGTCGGGGGCGCCGGCGCTGGTCCTCGCCGAGGTGGAGCAGACCCGCAACCTGCTCGGCTACTCGGGGCGCTGAGCCCGCCGCCGCCGGCTCGGTCAGGCCTCGGCGCGCAGCTCCCGCAGGCGGTCGCCGGCGGCCCGGACCCGCCCCGGATCGGTGCCACGCAGCCGGATCACCAGATCGCGGCCCCGCTGCTGCGGGTAGGAGCCGACCGCCACGTCGGGGAACTCCTGTTCCAGCCGGCGCATCGGCTCCGCGAAGTCGGCCTCGATGGCTCCGGGATGCCGGGTCTCGACCACGGCCATCGCCTCGCTGCCGGCGAAATGGGAGGGGATGAGCACCTCCTCGAGCATCGCCGCGAACTCTCGGGGCACCCCCGGCAGGACGAAGAGCCAGCGGCTCCAGGGGGAGGGGCCCCCCGCCCCGGCCCCGCCCTCAACGGCCGCGCTCGGGGGTCGGGTGACTCGCCCGGCGGGCGCGGGGGCCCCAGCCGGTGCCGGGCCCAGCTCCACGGCGAGGCCGGGAGCCATGCCCCGCGGGTTCTCCAGGATCCCCACCCCCTCGGCCATCCGGGCCATCTTCCGGTTTGCCGGGGTGGGCACCGGGCTCGTCACCCAGCCGGCCGCGTGCATCCTGGCCACCAGGGTCTCGATCTGGAGAAGGGCGGCGGGATGCTCCACCAGCTCCCGGCCCAGGGCCCGGGCGACCGCCTCGTGGGTGCGATCGTCCGGGGTCGGGCCGATGCCACCGGCGACCAGCACCCGCGTGATCGAGGGGTCGTCGATCCCCCGCCGGAGCACGACGACGATGTCATCCACGATGTCGGCGACGATCTCGATCCGCCGCACCGGATAGCCGGCCTCGAAGAGGCGGCGGGCCGCCAGGGCACCGTTCGTGTCGGTCGTGAACCCGCCCAGCAGCTCGTCGCCCACGATCACCAGCAGGGTCTGCGGCAGGGACATCTCACCGGATGGTGGCAGACCCGGGCGGCTCACCGAAGCGGGTCGTCGCCCGAGCGCGGGGCGCGATCGCGAGGATCGAAGTGTGACCTTGCTCCCCCGCGGTTGTGACTGCGGTCCCGAGCCCGGCGATGCCATTGGTCAGACGGGCGGGTCATCCGGGCCGTCTGGCTACAATCCCAGGCGACCACGCCAATTCCGGACGGGACGGACGTTCCCGGCCGGGTTCACGGGATGGACTGATGCTTGGAATGGTGACCGAGAACGTGCTCTGGCCGGTGGCGGCCTGCGGGCTCATCGCCCTGCTCTGGGCCGTCGCACTCATCGTGTGGGTGCTGCGCCAGCCCCAGGGCAACGAGAGGATGCGCGAGATCTCCAAGGCCATCCAGGAGGGCGCCCAGGCTTATCTGATCCGCCAGTACAGCGTGGTCGCCGCCATCGGCGTGGTGATCGCCATCGCTCTGATCTTCGTGGTCTCCTTCAAGGCCGCGGTCCTCTTCCTGATCGGTGCGGTGCTCTCCGGCGCAGCCGGCTACATCGGCATGAACATCTCGGTGCGCGCCAACCTGCGCACCGCCGAGGCTGCACGGGGCGGCGTCAACCCGGCGCTCAAGATGGCCTTCCGCGCCGGTTCGGTCACCGGCCTGTTCGTGGTCGGATTCGGACTGATCGGGGTCACCATCGCCTACGCGTCCTTCGGTGACTTCACCGCCATCATCGGATTCGCCTTCGGCGCCTCACTGATCTCGGTGTTCGCGCGGCTCGGCGGCGGCATCTACACCAAGGCCGCCGACGTCGGTGCCGACCTGGTCGGCAAGATCGAGGCCGGAATCCCCGAGGACGACCCGCGCAACCCCGCGGTGATCGCGGACAACGTCGGCGACAACGTCGGCGACTGCGCCGGGATGGCGGCGGACCTCTTCGAGACCTACGCGGTGACCGCGGTGGCCACCATGCTGCTGGGCAGCCTCCTCTTCCGCAACTCCGCGGGGACACCGCTGTTCGCCTTCGTCTCCTATCCGCTGATGCTGGGGGCGGCGAGCATCCTCGCCACCCTGGTCGGGTCCCTCTTCGTGCGGATGGGCGGTGGCAAGTGGATCATGGGCGCGCTCTACAAGGGCCTCGGGGTCTCGGTGATCATCGCGCTCCCCCTCTTCTTCCTGATCACCCACCTGATCTACGGCGACCTCCAGGCCGCCCCCTACTTCGCCCACTCGGTCAACAACCTCTTCTGGTGCGCCGTGGTCGGCGTCGCCATCACCGTGATCCTGGTGGCGGCCACCGAGTTCTTCACGGGGGCTCAGTTCTGGCCGGTGCAGGCGATCGCCCGGGCCTCGCGCACCGGGCACGCCACCAACATCATCGCGGGCCAGGCGATCGGGATGCAGGGGACCGCGATCCCGGTGCTGACCATCGCCATCGGCATCCTGGTCTCCTACAGCCTGGGCGGCCTGTACGGCATCGGGATCGCCGCCATGGCGATGCTCTCGATGACCGGGATCATCGTCGCCATCGACTCCTACGGACCGATCACCGACAACGCCGGCGGCGTCGCCGAGATGGCCGACCTTCCCGAGTCGGTGCGGGCCGTCACCGACCCGCTGGACGCGGTCGGCAACACCACCAAGGCGGTCACCAAGGGCTACGCCATCGGCTCGGCGGGGCTGGCCGCGCTGGTCCTCTTCGCCTCCTACACCGACGTGGTCAACAACAAGCTGAGCGCGGCCCACCTGAGCCTGCTGAGCTTCAACCTGACGGACGCCAAGGTCATCGCCGGCCTCTTCCTCGGCGGCATCATGCCGTTCCTCTTCGGCTCGCTGGCGATGCTCGCGGTGGGACGCGCCGCCGGCGGGGTGGTGGTCGAGGTCCGCCGCCAGTTCAAGGAGATCCCCGGGATCATGGAGGGGACGGGCCGGCCGGAGTACGCGAAGTGCGTCGCCCTGGTCACCGCCGCCGCCCAGCGGGAGATGATCGTTCCCGCCCTGCTGCCGGTGCTCGCTCCGATCCTGGTCGGTTTCATCTTCGGACCCGAGGTGCTCGGCGCCATGCTGCTCGGGGTCATCGTGGTCGGCATCTTCCTGGCCATCCAGATGACCACCGGCGGTGGCGCCTGGGACAACGCCAAGAAGTACATCGAGGACGGCCACTACGGCGGCAAGGGCAGTGACACCCACGCCGCCGCGGTCACCGGTGACACGGTCGGCGACCCCAACAAGGACACCGCCGGGCCGGCCATCAACCCGATGATCAAGGTGATGAACATCGTGGCCATCCTGCTGGCCCCGATCATCGCCACCCACCACATCTTCTTCTAGCCCGCATCGATGCGATCACCCGCCGGGCCGGCCGCCGCTCAGGGCAGGCGTCGGCGGGTGATCGCGCCGCGGGGCCGGGGCGAGGCGAGGTCCTCTCCGGCCTGATGGGCGGCCCCCTCCGTCGCCGGATCGTGCGCGGTGCCGCCCGGATCATCGACGGCAACCCGTGGGGCTGGGTGCGGACCGTCGTGGCCCTCCTGCTCCTGGTCGGGCTCGCCCTCCGCCTCCACGGCTACACGTCGTTCCCGCGCTTCGGTGCCAACGAGGACGAGATCGCCTGGGCGTGGCTCGGCCAGAGCCTCTGGCTGCACCACTGGCCGGCGTCCTGGTCGTATCTGCCGGAGCACCTGCCGGTCACCGTGATGCAGACCTCGCAGGGCGTGCTCCTGCCCTGGGTGAGCCCCTGGCTGGACCATCCGCCACTCTTCGGTCTGCTGGTCGGGGGGATGGCGCTGCTCGGTGGCGAGCGGACCCCGACCGAGGTCGGCCCGGCCGCCATCCGGCTGGTGCCGATCCTGCTCAGCATGGTCACCGCCTGGCTGCTCTACCTGCTGGCGGCGCGCCACCTGGGCCGCGCCACCGCCCTGGTCGCGCTGGCGGTGTTCTGCCTCTCGCCCTGGATGATCGATGCCAGCCGCCTGGTCGAGGCCGAGTGGCTGCTCGCCCCGATGCTGCTCGGCGTGCTGGTGCTGGCGAGCCATCGCGGGCGACTGCCCACCGCGACCCTGCTGGCCCTCTGCGTGCTGGCTCCGCTGGTCAAGGTGCCGGGGGTGATCGTCGGCGCCGCCGGCGCGGTGGCCCTCCTCACCGAGCGACGCTGGCTCACCGCCGGACTGGCGCTGCTCGGGGCCCCGGTCGGTATCGGGCTCTTCGCCGCCTACGGGGCGGCGGTGGACTGGCATCAATTCGTCCTGGTCTGGCAGGTCCAGTCGTCGCGGCACACCAGCCTCGTGGCCGGGCGGCAGTTCCTCTTCTCCAGTGACGCGGGCCTCTGGAACTTCGTCCCCCTCGACGATCCGCTCTGGACGGTGGGGATGGTCGGGCTGGCGGTCATGCTGCTGCGCCAGCCCCTCGGCCGTGCGGCCCGGATCCCCCTCGCCTTCGCGGGATACGCGCTGCTGATGACCCTCACCGCGAGCACCGAGGGTGCCCAGTACTACGACTGGTACCGCTTCGTGGTCGACCCCCTCTGCTGCATCGGGGTGGGCGACCTGATCGGCCGCAACCTGCCCCGGCTGCGGATCCGTCCCTCGACCGGCTCGGGGCCGAGATCAACGCCGTGCGCGGGGCGCGCCGGGCCCCGCCGCAGGCCACCACCTGAGGCGCCCCGGAGGCTCCCGCCCGCCGCACTAGACTCGGCGTGGTGGACGAGTACGAGCTCGAGATCGACTCGTTGCGGCGCACCCTCGAACGGCTCCGTCTCGAGGAGGCCGACGCGCCGATCATCGACGAGTACGAGGCGGAGCTGCGCATCCTCCGCGCCCTCTACGGCGCTGCTCTCCGGACCCTCACCGCCGGCGACGTCGACCGGCGGCTGAGGGGCGCGCTGGAGCGCCTGGGATTCGGGGCCTGGAACCTGGTCAGCGTCTACAGCTTCGTCTACGAGCGGGCGATGGACGCCGACACCGGTGGGCGTGACCTCTCAGCGGTGGTCGACGAGACGGACTTCGTCGCCGCCCTGCTCAGCGGGGCCGGGGAGCTCAACTGAGCGCGGCTCCCTCGAGGTGGCTCTCCGGCTCGGGAAGCTTGATCCCGGGGTTGAGCAGTCCGGCGGGGTCGTACCGCTGCTTCAGTCGCCGCATCAGGTCCATCCCGGCGGTACCGAGCTGGCGCTCGGCGTAGCCGAGCTTGGTGGTCCCGACCCCGTGCTCGCCGGAGAGCGAGCCGCCCATGCCCAGCACCGTCTCGAAGAGGTCGGCGGCGGCGGCGTCCCCCCGCGAGCGCTCCCCGGGCCGGCGGGGGTCGACGAGGAAGGTCACGTGGAGGTTGCCGTCGCCGAGGTGGCCGAAGTTGACCACCGGCACCTGGTGGCGGGTGCCGATCCCCTCGGTGCGGGCGACCAGCTCGCCGATCCGATCGCGCGGAACCACCACGTCCTCGTTGATCTTCCCCACCATCACCGTGGCCACCGCCGCGCTGACCGCCCTCCGGACCTCCCAGAGCCGGGCGGCATCGGCCGCGGTGGCGGCGCGGTCGACCCGGGCCGCCCCGGCGGCGGCGAGCGCCGACCCCACCGCCGCGGTCTCCGCCCGCACCGCCGCCTCCTCGCCCTCCAGCTCCACCAGCACCAGGGCCACCCCCTCCGGCGCCGCCACGATCCCGGTCCTGGCCACGGCGTCGACCGCGCTGCTGTCGAGGAACTCCAGGGCGGCGGGGACGATCCCCTCTCCGGCGATCTCGGCGACCGCCCCGAAGGCGGGCTCCAGGCCGGCGAAACGGGCGGCGAGGGTGGCGCGCGCCCGGGGTGCGGGAAGGAGGCGGAGCACCACCTCGGTGATCACCGCCAGGGTGCCCTCGGAGCCCGCCAGCAGGGGGAGCAGGGGAGAGGCCTCCGCGCCGTCGCCCAGCCGGAAGATCCGGCCGTTGCCGAGGACCACGGTGGCGCCCACCAGGAAGTCGGCGGTGGTCCCGTAGCGGTAGGCGTGGGGCCCCGCGGCGTTGCAGGCCACGTTGCCGCCGATGGTGCTGGTGCTGGCCGCGCCGGGGTCGGGCGGGTAGTCGAGGCCGGCGGCGGCGGCGCGGCGGTGGATGGCGGCGGTCACCACGCCCGCCTCCGCCCGCAGCCGCCCGCGCTCCATGTCGAGCTCGAGGATCCGGTTCATCCGGCAGAGATTGACGATGACGCCGCCGTGACGCGCCACCGCCCCCGCCGCGTAGCCGCTCCCCGCCCCCCGCGGGACGACCGGCAGGCCGTGATGGGCGCAGACCTGGACCACGCCGCTGACCTCGGCGGTGGTGGCGGGGAGGACCACGGCGTCGGGCAGCCGTCGCTCGCCGGACGCCCCGAAGGCGTCGAAGGCGTATGCGGCCAGGTCGGCGGGGCGGACGTGCAGATGGGCCGTCCCGACCTGGCGCTCCAGGTCGCGCAGGGCTGCGGAGGGGAGCACCCTCAGGATTCTGAGCGCCGGCGGGCCGGTGCGGCACCGCGCCCGGACCGGCGCGCGGGCGCCGGGCGCGGGACCCCGGCGTCGAGGGGAGGGCGGGCGCGTCAGATGGGCCGAACGGACCAGCGCGTGGTCGTGGCTATACTCGGTCAGCGATGGCCGAGTCCCCGACGATCGATGTCATCGAGAAGGCGCTCAGCCGGGTGATGGAGCCGGAGCTCCACCGCGACATCGTCAGTCTCCAGATGGTCCGGGACATCCGGGTGGAGGACGGCGCCGTCTCCCTCCGCGTCGTCCTCACCACGCCGGCCTGCCCGCTCACCGAGCGGATCGAGAGCGACATCCGGGCCGCGCTGCTCCCGGTCGCCGGGGTGACCTCGGTGTCGGTCGCCTGGGACAGCAACGTCACCTCCGGTGCCCGCGGACTGCCCGGGCGCCAGGAGATCCCCGGGGTCAAGAACACGGTGGCGATCAGCGCCGGCAAGGGCGGCGTCGGCAAGACCACGGTGAGCGTCAACGTGGCGATCGCGCTCGCCCAGGCCGGAGCCCGCGTCGGGCTCCTGGATGCGGACATCTATGGCCCGAACGTGCCGATCATGATGGGCCTTCACGGCCAGCCCGAGGCCGCCGAGTCGGGGAAGATGATCCCGCTCTCCGCCTTCGGCATCGAGGTGGTCAGCTTCGGCACCATCCTCAAGCCGGGCCAGCCGGTGATGTGGCGCGGGCCGATGCTGGCCAAGGCGATGCGCGAGTTCCTCTACGAGGTGGAGTGGGGAGAGCTCGACTACCTGGTCATCGACCTGCCCCCGGGCACCGGCGACGTCCAGATCAGCTTGGCCCAATCCATCCCGCTCACCGGCGCGGTGATCGTCACCACCCCCCAGGACGTCTCGATCGCCGACGTGAGTCGCGGCATCCAGATGTTCACCCAGCTCCGGCTGCCGGTGCTCGGGGTGGTCGAGAACATGAGCGGCTTCATCTGCCCCCACTGCGGGGAGCGCACCGACGTCTTCGGAACCGGCGGCGGGCGCGAGCTGGCGGAGCGCAACGGTCTGCGCTTCCTCGGCGAGATACCCCTCGACCCCCGGGTGCGGGTGGGCGGCGGCGACGGCCAGCCGCTGATGGCGGCGGACCCCGCGTCGCCGATGGGCAGGGTCTTCCGTGCGGTCGCCGAGCAGATCGCCGCCGAGGTCAGCAAGGAGAACTACGCGGCCTCCGGCGGCCCCCAGATGCCGAGCGCGCCGCGGATCCCGGTCCGGGGCTGACCTTCCGGCGGGCGGCGCGGGCGGTGCGGACGGCGCCGGCCCGAGGCCGGGCCGCTACTCGTCCTCTTCCTCTTCGTCCATGAGCATGGCTCTCACCGGGGAACCTCCAGGGGGTGGGCTGCGCTCCTCCCTGTATAGCCGATCCGGGCCGCGGCGCGGCGGCGGGGGGCGGCCGCCGAGCAGTGCCGCCGCCACGCTCCCGGCTCGGTCCGGCCGAGGGTGGTGACGAGCCTCAGGTCCGGCTGAGGGCGGCGAAGAGGTCGTCCGCGTCCAGGCCGGGATCGCCGACCTGGGCGAAGACCCGGAAGCGGGCGCGGAGCACGGCGTACTGCTGAGCCAGCCCCGGGTCGTGGTACGCCTCCACCGGGTCCCAGGGATGGAGGAATCGCACCTCCTCGATCCCCGCCTGGAGCAGCTCCTTGAGGCATCCGAAGCAGGGCTGCATCGTCGAGGTGATCGAGGCGCCCAGGGTCTGCTGGCCGAACCGGGCCGCGGTGAGCAGCGCGTTCTGCTCGGCGTGGACGCAGATGCAGACGTCGTACGCGCCGCCCCGGAGGCTGGTGTCCACGTCCCGCTGGGCGCAGCGACGGCAGCCGCCCTCGGTGCAGTTGGGCATCCCGAAGGGCGTTCCGTTGTACCCGGTGCTGAGCACCCGGTCCTCGCGGGTGATCACGGCGCCGACCCGGCGGCCGAGGCAGTCGGCCCGGCTGCGGGCGGCGATCGCCAGGATCAGGAAGTAGGTCTGCTTGTCGGGCCGGCGGGGCCGGGCCGGCGCGGGGCTCTCATCCATCGCCAGCCAGCGTAGTCTCTCGCATGGCCTGCCGTCTCCCGGCGGCCGCTCCGGATGGTCAAATGGGCCCGGGCGAGTAGCTCAGCCGGTTAGAGCAGGGGGCTCATAACCCTCGGGTCGCAGGTTCGAATCCTGCCTCGCCCACCTCCGCGTTGTGAGCGTTCTGTGAAAGTCCGGTGGGTCTGTCCCACCGTGGCTCCGGTTCCTGTGTCCCGTCCGGGGACCCGGCTTCGGCTGATTGGTCACAGTCGCGCTCATGAGGCAGACGACCGTGGCTGAGCAGCTCCGCGCCGTCACCGGGCATTAGTTGCCCGCCATAGTATGTGTCTCTGGTACGTTATCGGCCGACCGTCCACCTCGGAGATGAGGGCTCTTGACCCCCTCGGCCCCCGCGCCCGCGTCGCCCCCGTCTGATCCCGGCGCCTCGGCGCCGGCCCAGCTGGCCAGCCGGCTGCGGGTGGCGATGACCCACCTCGGGCGCCAGCTGCGTCACCAGGACCCGCCCGGGATGAGCGCCACCCAGCACCTGGCGCTGGCCACCATCGCCAAGCGCGGCGAGATGGCCATCGGCGACCTGGCCGAGGCGGAGCGCCTCCCCTCGTCGGCGGCGACCCGGCTCGCCGACCGCCTCGAGGAGGCGGGCCTGGTGACCCGCAGGCGCGATCTCAACGACCGGCGCGGTGTCCTGGTGTCGATCACCGAGGAGGGGCGCCGGGTGATGGACGAGCGGCGCCGGCTCGGCAACGCGTGGCTGGCCGGGCGGCTCTCCCGGCTCAGCGCGGCCCAGCTCGCGAGCCTCGCGGCGGCCCTCGACGTCATCGAGCAGGGGGTGCTCGCCGACGCCGACTCGCTGTCGATCCCGCCGGCCGAGACCCCGCCGGAGGCACTGCCCGGATGAGCCACCGCTCGGCGCTCAACGCGCCGGGCACCGGCGGCGTGCCCGCCGCGGGCCGAACGACCGAGATGCCGGTCCCCGACGGTGACCGGTCAGCGGTGAGGGTGGAGTCTCAGCGCAGCCGGTAGCGGATCGGCCGCTCGCCGCTCGCCACCACCTTCGAGCCGGCTCGCTCCAGGATGCGGCGGACCTGCTGGCCGGTCACCCCGGGCCCCAGGCGGTCGCGGATGCCCACCACCGCGAGGGGGTGGGTCGAGGAGCCCAGCGCCGCCAGCACCTGGGCCTCCAGCGTGACGCCGTCCCCATCCGCCCCATCGGTGGTGTCGACGGCGGCCACGGGCGCCGTGATGGTCGCTGGGACCGGGGCCTCGATGACGACCGGGCGGGCCGCGGGCGGTTGCTCGGCCGAAGGTGCCGGCATGCGGATGGCCGCGGGCGTGGGCGGCGCCTCTCCTCGCAGGCGGGCGACCAGCGTCGGCAGGTCATCGAGGACCTGCCGGACGAAGATCGGGCTCCCGCTGACCTCGACCTCGCGCTCGCCATCCTTGATTCGCACGCTGGACGGGGCGGCGGCGGGCTCGGAACTCGGCCGTGGGCCGGGAGCCGGTCCCCGAAACGGCGGGCGCTGGAAGGAGCGATCGTCGGGCGAGCGCCGAGGGACGAAGGGACGGTCAGTCATCGCTGCCCTTTCTGGTGCGCGGAGAGATGGCGCGTGAGGATCTCACTTCAGGAGGCCGCGCCGTCGCCCTGGCTGGCCGCCGTCGAGGCTGCGCCCTTGGACTTGCGTGAGCCGGTGTGCTTGGTCTCCGCCGGCTCGGGCTCGGTTTCGGGCGTCTCGGGCGTCTCGGCCGCGGCCGCCGGTGCCGGTGACTCGGTGACCGGCAGCGTGATCGGCTCCAGCTCCTCGTCCTCGAGCGGCGGCCCGAAGACCAGCTCCGAGAGCTTGGCCTTGAGCGGCGTCTTGGTGACCACGACGTAGGCAGTCCCGGCGACACCCGTGACCATCACCAGCCGCCGGAAGCGACGGCGCCACCGCTTGGGCTTGGCCGCCTTCGCCGCCGCCTTGGCGGCCCGACCCTTGACGGCGGGGCCGGGCATCTCGGACACCTCCTGGGCCAGCCGGTCCGCGGCCTCGGCCAGCACCCCGGCCGCCCTCTCCGCGGCGTGGCTCAGCGTCTCCGCCGAGGTGTGGGCGGCCCCGCGCAGCGCCGGCGTCGCCACTCGCTGCGCCTCGCGCGCGGCGACGACGGCCCGCTCGGCGAGCTCGGAGACGGTCTCGGCGGCCTTCTCCACTGCCCTGCCGCCGGTCTCGGCGATCGACTTCTCGATCACAGCTGCTGATTTGGAGTGTCGACCCAGCATGGTCCTTCTCCTCGATGGGCGGGTCATGAACTCAACGGATGGAGCGGAGCCGACCCCACGCGCAGGGTCTGGGACGGTCACTGCCGCCATCGCCCAGCGAACGGCAGAGACCTCCGGCGACTTCACCCCTGCTCCAATGCTGACACAGCGGGCACACCAGAGGAATGGTCGGTTACAGGCCTTCCGGTGCGCCGCCGCCGGCGCTCATGGACGGCCGGGCGCCGGCCCCGACCCCCCCGCTTCTCGGTGCCGCCGGCGCCGAGCCGCGGGCCTCTCGGTCAGGCGGCGCGTGCCAGCGCCCGCAGATGACGGGGCGCGCGGCTGGTCGCCAGGGGAGCATCGAGGAACCACCGGATCCGGGCGGCGGCGACCGGGCCCACCGCCCGGGCCAGGTCCTCCTCGGGGGCGGAGTAGACCTCGGCGAGGGTGGAGAAGGCCGCGGCGAGCCGGATCAGGGCGTCACTGTCGTCGCCGACGATCTGGCGCAGGTGGCCGAAGCGGCGGCTCGCCAGCTCGCCGGCCGGGCCATCGTCGAGCGGGAGCTCCAGCTCGATCGTCCGATCAGGTCCCATGTCCCCATGGTACCGAACAGATGTGCGTGAGTCAAATCCCCGCACTCCGCTACCCTGCACTCATGCCCCTCTACGAGTACCGCTGCAATGACTGCACCTCCGTCTACGAGGTGATGCGCCCGATGGCCGAGCGCGAGCTGGCGGCCGTCTGCCCCCGCTGCGAGAGCCGGGCGAGCATGCCGCTGATCAGCCGGGTGGGGATGCTGGTGGGCGGGGAGAGCTCGTCGGCGGGCCGGACCGGGCCTGAGGCCGGCGGCGGCTGCTGCGGTGGCGCCTGCGGCTGCGGAGCCGGCTGACCGCCTCAGGGGCGGGTTCCGGCAACCTCCGGTGCGGGGGGTGCACCGGCGGCGGCGAGTTCCGTGACGCCGGCTGACCGGGCGCCGGCAATCCCGGTGAGGGCGCCCGCTCCCGGCTCCACCACGCCGGCACCGGAGGAGCGGACCTCCGGCGCCGCAGCGGGCTCGAGGCAGAGCTCGAGCTGGAGCAGGTTGTCGATGAAGACGCGCCGGTGCTCGGGGTGGACGCCGCGGGCGAGGATCGCGGCCCGGTGCACTGGGGCCCCGTAGCCCTTGTTGTGGTCCCAGTCGTAGTCCGGCGCCTGGAGGTGGAGGCGGCGCATCAGGGCGTCGCGGTGGACCTTGGCGACGATCGACGCGGCGGAGATCGACGGGATCAGGTCGTCGCCCCGGACCAGGCAGTGGACCGGGTGGGCGGCGTCGATCCGGAGCCGGCCGTCGCAGCAATAGCCGTCGGCGGCGACCTCGGCCACCAGGCGGCGGAAGATCTCGACGTTGGCCCAGCCGAGACCGCGGAGGTTGATCTCCGCGACCGTGATCTCGGCGATGGCGCAGGCCAGCGCACGCCGGTGGACCTCGGCTGCGACCACCTCCCGCTGGTGCGCGGTCAGCTTCTTGGAGTCGCGCAGCCAGGGGTGGCGGAAGCCGGGGGGCAGCACCACCGCGGCGGCCACCAGCGGCCCCGCGAAGGCGCCCCGCCCCACCTCGTCCATGCCGCAGAGCCGGAAGCGGCGCCAGTCCTCGACCTCGAAGGTGGCGCGAATGTAGGCACCCAGCCGGAACCGGGGGGCCGCCCTGCGCACCACCGCCCGCTGCGCGGTGGGCGGCGTGCCGGCGAGGAGATCCTCGCCCTCCGTCTCCGCACCGGCGGCGACGGGCGGACGGCGGGCGCCGGCCGGGTCGTCATCTTCCCGGGCCGGCGCCACGCGGTCGACCTCGACCTATCTCCGCCGGGGGTTGCGCGGCCGCTTGCGGCCGTAGGCGGCGCCCTCGGCGACCGCATCGAACGCGGGCAGAGGCCCGGCGCTGGCACGGGTCACCCCGTCGCCCTGCACGAAGACCTTCCGGTTGCCCACGTCGATCAGGTAGGAGACGCTCAGCCCCCCGCCGCCGTCCGGCAGCATCGAGACATCCGCCACCGTTCCGACCCGGCGACTTCCCCCGTAGGGGAAGCTCACCCTGGCGCCGATCGCGATCGCGTCGCTCGGTACTCCGGTCACCGTGCCGAGGTGCGGAAGCAGTCGCTGCAGTAGACGGGCTTGTCACCCCGTGGCTGGAAGGGAACCCGGGCGATCCCGCCGCAGCCGGCGCAGGTCACCTCGTACATCTGGCGCGGGCCGCCGGAGCGCCCCCCGCCGCCACCACCGTAACCACCACCACCCATTCCGGCGGCCTTGCGGGCGGCGCGGCAGGAGGGGCAGCGGGACGGAGGATTGGTGAGACCCTTGGACGAGAAGAACTGCTGCTCCCCCTCGGTCCAGATGAAGTCGACGCCGCATTCACGGCAACGCAAGGTCTGATCGACGGCCAACGCCTGTGCTCCTAAAGTCCGGCGCTGAAACCGTCGCCGGGTGGTCCTATGTGTTGGATACAGTACACGGTGAGCACGCCTCCGGCTAGTGACGGCGCCGTTTCGGGGCCGGGGCTGGTAGGATCGGCCGCATCTCGGACAGGAGTGGGCCGGCACCGCGACAGGCGGGACCGGTGGCCGCCGGTGAGACCAGGAGGATCCCCCGATGCCCCCACACCACGCCCACGGGGCGCAGAAGCGCCTCTTCACCTCGGAGTCGGTGACCGACGGCCATCCGGACAAGATGGCCGACCAGATCAGCGACGCGGTCCTCGACGGGGTCCTCGCCAAGGATCCCCTGGGCCGGGTGGCCTGCGAGACGGCCCTCTGCACCGGCACGGTCCTGGTCTTCGGCGAGATCAGCACCGACGCCTACGTCGACATCCCCGGGATCGTCCGCCAGACCATCCACGACATCGGCTACACCCGGGCCAAGTACGGGTTCGACTTCGAGACCTGCGGGGTCCTGGTGTCGATCGACGAGCAGTCGCCCGACATCGCCCAGGGGGTCAACACCGGCGGCGCCGGCGACCAGGGGATGATGGTCGGGTTCGCCTGCGACGAGACCCCCGAGCTGATGCCGGCGCCCATCCAGCTCGCCCACCGGCTCGCCCGCCGGCTCTCCACCGCCCGCCGCGACGGCACCCTGCGCTGGGCGCGCCCGGATGGCAAGACCCAGGTGACCGTCGAGTACGACGCCGAGGGCCGCCCCCGCCGGGTCGACACCGTGCTGGTCAGCGTGCAGCACTCCGACGACGTCTCGAGTGAGCAGCTCTTCGCGGACATCCAGGAGCAGGTGGTCAACCCGATCGTCCCCGCCGAGTGGCTGGACGCCGAGACCAAGCGCTACGTGAACCCCACCGGGCGCTTCGTGGTCGGCGGGCCGCAGGGCGACGCCGGGCTGACCGGCCGGAAGATCATCGTCGACACCTACGGCGGCTACGCCCGTCATGGCGGGGGCGCCTTCAGCGGCAAGGATCCGACCAAGGTCGACCGCAGCGCCGCCTACGCCGCCCGCTGGGTGGCCAAGAACGTGGTGGCCGCGGGGCTCGCCACCAAGTGCGAGATCCAGGTCGCCTACGCGATCGGGGTCGCCAAGCCCGTCTCCGTGATGATCGAGGCCTTCGGCACCGAGCGCGCGCCGCTCCCCCAGATCGAGGCGCTGATCGACGAGTACTTCGACCTCTCCCCGGTGGGGATCATCAGCGCCCTCCAGCTCCGCCGGCCCATCTACCGTCAGGTGGCGGCCTTCGGGCACTTCGGGCGCAGCGATCTCGACCTCCCCTGGGAGCGGACCGAGGTGGCCGCGGAGCTGGCGGCGGAGGCCGGGGTCGAGCCGCTGCTCGGCGCCGCGCAGCCCGCATGACGGCGCTCGTGCCGAGCGCCGCCCCGACCTGATCGCGGCGGGCTCACGGTGGGCTATCACATCCTCGTGCTGGCGGGAGGCAGCGGCACCCGGCTCTGGCCGCTCTCGCGGGCCGGGGTGCCCAAGCACCTGATGCCGCTCGACGCCTCCGGGGGCAGCCTGCTCAGGACCACCCTCGAGCGGGTGCTCCCGCTGGCGGATTCGATCCGGGTGGTCACCACCGCCGGCCAGGCCGAGGCCTGCGGCGCGGTGGTCGCCGGGCTGGGGCTCTCCGCCGGGTCGGTCATCGCCGAGCCCGCGCCGCGGGGCACCGGACCGGCTCTCGGGCTGGCCAACGCCCTGATCGCCCACGACGACCCCGACGCCGTGATCTCGTCGGTCCACGCCGACCACGAGGTCGACGACGGTGACGCCTTCTCCGCCGCCGTGCTCGCGGCGGCGGGGTGGGCGGCGGCCACCCGGGGCCTGGCCACCGTGGGGGTCACCCCGACCCACCCCTCCATCGGGCTCGGCTACGTGGCCTTCGACGGTCCGCCGCTCGACCCCGCGGGCTGGTACCCACCACCCGGTGCCCCCGCCTCCGAGGCACGGCGCGCGGAGGCGGCCGCGGTCCCCGCGTACCGGGCGGCCGGCTTCGTCGAGAAGCCGTCGCGGGAGATCGCCCAGGCCTTCCTCGACGGGGGCCGTCACCTCTGGAACAGCGGCCTCTTCGCCTGGGCCGCGGCGACCTTCGCCGAGGAGCTGGCCACCGCCGACCCGCACCTCGCCGGGCAGGTCGCCGGGGTCGCGGAGGCACGCCGCCGCGGTCGGGAGACCGAGGCCGGCTCGCTCTACGCCGAGATCCAGGCGGTGCCGGTCGACACCCTGGTGTTCGAGCGGACCCGCCGCCTGACCGTGGTCCAGGGTGGCTTCTCCTGGTCGGACCTGGGCAGCTTCGCCGACCTTCGCGATGCCCGCCGCCGGGCCGGGGCGGCCGACGCCGCCGGCAACGTGCTCGAGGGCGACGTGATCGCCCTGGGCGCCACCGGCAGCTTCGTGGCCGCCCGGGGCGGCCGGCTGGTGGCGGTGGTGGGGGTCGACGGGCTCGCCGTGGTGGACACCGGCGACGCCCTCCTGGTGCTCCCCCTCGACCAGAGTCAGCGGGTCAAGGAGGTGGTGGAGCGGCTGCGAGCGGAGGGGCGGTCCGATCTCCTCTGAAGGGCGAGCCGGCGGGCCCCGCGGGGGGAGGCCGGCTGAGCGGCGGCCCCGCCGCCTGGCGCTGATCACCGCCGCGGGCGCCAACGACCTCGGGGCGGACGGCGACCACCTGCTCCCCGCGCTCGAGCGTCTCGGGATCACCGGCGTCCCCACCGGATGGGGGCCGGACCTCGGGCCGCCGGAGTTCGACGGAGCGGTCATCCGCAGCGCCTCCGACTACGTCGAGGATCCCGGTGCGTTCCGGGCGTGGTGCGCGCGCACCGCCGGCCGGATGCCGATGGCCAACCCGGCCGGCATCGTCGCCTGGAACAGCGACAAGCGATATCTCCGCGACCTGGAGGGCGCCGGCGTGGCCACCGTCCCCACCCTCTGGGTCGAGCCCGGTGAGAGCCTCGGCGCCGTCCCCTGGACGCGCTTCGTGGTCAAGCCCGCGGTCTCGGCCGGGGCCCGCCTGTCGGCGAGCTACGCCGGGCCGCCGCTCGGCCGGGCGCGCGAGCACGTCGATGCCATCACCGCTCAGGGCGGCGTCGCCATGGTCCAGCCCCACCTCCCCGCCGTCGACGTCGAGGGCGAGCTCGGTGTCTACGTCATCGGCGGCGAGATCAGCCACGCGGTCCGCAAGGCCGGGGTGCTGCGACCCGGGGCGCCCCCCACCCCCGACTTCTCGCTCGGGCTGCAGCAGCGGGTGGAGCCCGTCCAGGTCGGGGAGGAGCACGCTCGCTTCGCCCGGACGGTCCTCGCGCGCGTACCGGGAGGAGCCGACCGGCTCCTCTACGCCCGGGTGGACGTGGCCCGGGGGGAGCGGGGGCAGCTGCTCCTGCTCGAGCTGGAATGCATCGAGCCCCGCCTCTTCCTGGAGCTCGCCCCCGACCGCGCCGGAGCGGTGGCGGCGGCCTTCGCGGGCTGGCTGGCCCGGTCGTCGGCCGCACGGGAGAGCCGGCCGGTCGGGGGCGGGAGGCCGCCGGCGGATTGACCCGGTCGGGGGACCCCGCGTCAGCGGCAGGGTGGGGCACAATGGCTGCCCATGACATCGCCGATCAGCTTCGGCACCGACGGGTGGCGCGCCGTCGTCGCCGATGATTTCACCTACGAGCGGGTTCGCGCCGTCGCCCAGGGGGTGGCCTGGTACCTCGAGGGGGATGGCCGGGGCGCGGTGGTCGGCCACGACACCCGCTTCTCCGCCGAGCTGTTCGCTCGCGAGGTGGCCCGTGTGCTGGCGGCCAACGGGCAGCACGTGCTCCTGCTCGACCATCCCGTGCCCACGCCGACCATCACCTGGACCGTGGTCGAGCGCAAGCAGGCCGGGGCGGTGGCGGTCACCGCCAGCCACAACCCCGCCGAGTTCAACGGACTCAAGTACAAGCCCGACTACGGCGGGTCGGCGTCCCCCGAGGTGGTCACCAGGCTCGAGGAGCTCACCGCCCGCGCTCTCCAGGAGGGGGTGAAGGCCGTCCCCTACGAGGACGCGGTGGCGAGCGGGCTTGTCGAGGTCTTCGACCCGGTCCCCGACTACCTCCGCCAGGTCGGCCGCCTGGTCGACCTCCCCCGGCTCCGCGACGCCGGGCTGCGCATCCTCCACGAGCCGATGTACGGCTCCGGCATGGGGCTGATCCGACAGGCCGTGGGCGGCGGCCGGACCGCCGTCACCGAGCTGCACGCGGAGCGCAACCCGGGGTTCGCGGGGATGCATCCCGAGCCGATCGGCAAGTACATGCCCGAGGCGACGGCCCGGATGGCGGCCGGCGGCTTCGACCTCTGCATCGCCAACGACGGCGACTCCGACCGGGTCGGGATCATCGACGAGACCGGCCGCTTCATCACCCAGCTCGAGGTGATGGCGCTGCTCGCCATGTACCTGCTGGAGAAACGCGGTCTCCGCGGCCATCTGATCCGTTCGCTGACCAGCGGGGTGATGCTCGACCGGCTCGGAGAGCGCTTCGGCGTGCCGGTCATCGAGACCCAGGTGGGCTTCAAGTACATCGGCCCCAAGATGATCGAGACCGACGCCCTGCTCGCCGGCGAGGAGTCCGGCGGCTTCGCCTTCCGCGGCCACATCCCCGAGCGCGACGGCATCGTCGCCGGGCTCACGGTGGCGGAGATGGTGGTGGCGTACGGGATGCCCCTCTCCGCGGTGCTCCAGCACCTCTTCGACCTGGTGGGCCCGCACAGCTACGCGCGTCACGACATCCGTTTCGAGCGGGCCGACTACGACGCGCGCAAGCGCCAGGTGGCGGAGCGGATGCGCGGCCAGCAGCCCACCGAGATCGCGGGTGTCGCGGTGACCGGCACCCGGAGCGACGACGGCTTCAAGTTCCTGCTCGCCGACGGCAGCTGGGTGCTGGTGAGGATGAGCGGAACCGAGCCGCTGATGAGGGTGTACGCGGAGGCGGCCTCGCCCGAGCGCGTCGAGGAGCTGCTCCACGCCATGGAGGAGATGGTGGGGATCGCACCGCCGGCGGCCGGGGCCGCCGGGTGAACGAGGTGACCGCCCCGCGGCGAGGTGCAGCGCGTGACGCCGTCCTCCCCGCCGACGTCCGCGCGTCCGGCGCGGGGCGGGTCGACAAGCCCTGGGGGTACGAGCTGATCTGGGCGGTCACCGACCGCTACGTGGGCAAGCTCATCCATGTCCGGAGCGGCCAGGCGCTCTCCCTCCAGTTCCATGTCCAGAAGGACGAATCCATCTTCGTCGCCTCGGGTCTGCTCGACCTGGTGCTGGAGAGCCCCGACGGCGTTCTCGAGACCCACCGCCTGGCCGCCGGGATGAGCGCGAGGATCCGTCCCGGCCGCCGTCACCGCATGGTCGCCGTGGAGGAAACCGACCTCTTCGAGGCCTCGTCGCCCGAGATTGATGACATCGTGAGACTCGAGGATCGCTATGGCCGCGAGGGCACCTCTGCCCCGTAATCCGAGGCGGGACTCAGCGGGCGCACCGCGGCGCCTCCACGGCCAGGCCCCCCCCGCCGAGGAGGGGACCCCCGTGCAGCCGGTCCGGGGCCACGCGTACCACGCCGCCCAGGCCCGCCGGGCCCTCGGCATCTCGGCCGAGCCGCGCCTGGCCGACGTCCCCTTCCCGATCATCCATGCCGCTCTGGGGGTGGCCGCGTGCGCGGTCGCCGTCGCCCTGCGACCGGGGGCCGTCGGGCTCTCCGGCTCGGTCATCGGCGTCGCCGCCCTCTGCACCGTGACCGGCCTGGTGCTCGCCGCCTACGACCGGCTCGTCTACCCCCGCGACCTCCGGCCGGCGGTGGAGTCGATCGCCCTCCCGGTGGCGGCGCTCGGCGCCTTCTCGCTCGTCCTCGCCGGGACCCTCGACCTCCGGACCCGGCTGGTCGCGGCCGCGATCACGGTGGCCGTCTGCGGGGGATTGCCCCACCTCGGCGGCCTGCGCGCCGCCGGTCGGGAGGGCTGGGGGGCCCGCTTCCTGCGTGATGCCGCCTCGATCGCGGTGCTGGTGCCCGTCCTGCTGGCCGCGGCCAGCCAGAACCTTCCCCTCGACCTCCGGGCCGCGGTGGCCCTGGTCGGGGTCGGTCTGGTCACCCTGGACGCCCTGCAGTCCGAGCGCGCCCGGCGCCGCCACTCCTTCACTCTGGCGGCCCTCACCGCGGTCCTGGTCACCGGCGCGATGGTGCTGGTGGACCGGGCGGTGATCACCCCCGGGGTCGTGGCCGCGGTGACCCTGGTCATCTGGTACGGAGTCCGGGGGGCCGCCGACAGCCTCGTCTTCCCCCCCCGGCGGCTCGCCGGCGCCGGCGAGCACCTGGTGGTGGTGGTCCTGGCGCTGGCCGGGATCTTCTGGGTGACCCGCTGACCAGGTACCCCCTTGGCGCCGGACCGGAAGGGGGCTAAGTTCCTAGCACAGTGCCCAGGCTCTTGCCAAGACGCAAACGTCCCTCTGATGAAGGACATCGGGGAGTTCCCAGCGAGCCCCCCCAGGGCGCACGCTCTGCTCAGGCTGCTATCGGCGGCCCGGAGGTGCGCCCCGTGACCACAGGATTCGTCCCCCGCCCGCGAGTGGGCCGGGTGCCGCGCGTCCTCGTGGTCGAGGACCACCGCTACCTCGGCGGGCTGCTCCGCGACGTGCTCCCCCAGGGTGGTTTCGAGGTGAGCCTGGTCACCGACACGGTTGCCCTCGAGAAGGCGCTCGAGACCTTCGAGCCGGACGTGATCCTGGCCGACTTCCGGCTTCGCGGGGAGGACGGGCTGGACCTCTGCCGCAAGGTGCGCAGCCACCCCCTGAGCGGCGACGTCCCGGTGATCCTGCACACCGCCATCGACCCGCGCAACCTCCGCCTCCAGGAGGCGCTGACCCTTCCCCGGGTCACCCTGCTGCTCAAGCCGGCCGACTTCCAGACCATGGTCGCGCTGCTCCGGGAGCAGATCTCGCAGAATCCGGACGGCGCCGAGACCGCGACCCCCCTCCGATCGGTCTGAGCCGGCGCCCGTCGGTCTGCGCCCGCGCCCTCGGTCCTGGATCAGGCCTTGGTGCGGACCGCCTCGCGGCCGGCGTACAGCGCCTGGTCGGCGCGGCCCACCAGGGTCGACGCGGTGTCGGCCTCCTCGAGAGCGGCCAGACCGGTGCTCACCGAGCGGCCCGAGGTGCGGTCGCGCACGTGCTGCTCGATGTCCGAGAGGGTCCGCTCCGCCTCCTCCCGGGTGGCGTCGGGGAGAACGCAGACGAACTCGTCGCCCCCCCAGCGGATCACCAGGTCGTAGGCGCGCAGCCGCTCCCGGATCGCGGCCACCACGTCGGCGAGCAGGGCGTCGCCGGCGGCATGGCCCTCGGTGTCATTGATGCGCTTGAGACCGTCGACATCGATGAAGACGACCGCCACGCCCTTGCCCCCGAAGCGGTGGAAGCGGGCGATCTCGCGCGACATCGCCTGCAAGCCGGCGCCGCGCCGCAGCGCCCCGGTGAGGTCGTCGACGGCGGCGGCGGCGGAGAGGCGCTGGATCTGCCGCACCAGGGCCCGCAGCCGCTCCAGGCTGGCCGCGACCTCCGCGTCCTCGAAGCCGGCGAGCTGGGCCTGACGGACCCCCAGGGCGGTCGCGAGCAGCTCGCGGGCCAGCTCGGGGCTGACCGCCTCCTCCACGGTGAGGCGATGCCCGGTCGCCCAGCCCACCAGATCGACCGGAAGATCGCCCGGATCTTCCAGCGGGGAGTGGACGTCGACCGGATCAGTGGGTGTCTGCACGCTTGGTGGGGCGAGGTCGGGATCGGACATGGCTACCATACGCCGCCGCACAACACCGCCCGACATCCGCCCCCGGCTTCCCACTCGCGATTGATTCGAATTCATCATCCCACAGTTTCCGTGGGCTCGACACGTTCGTTCGGGCGGAGCAGCCGCGGACCGGGTCCCCTCGCGCAACGCGGAGGCGCGGTCCCCGCCCCGAGTGTGCTATCGAATGGCGCATGACCAACCTGGCAGGTCTCGCCGCGCTGCTGAGCCTGGCATTCGCCCTGGTGGTGGCCACCCGCTGGCTGCGCAGCCACCGCCCCTCCTTCGCCTTCTGGGCCCTCGGCCTGCTCATCTTCGCGGCCGCAGCCACGGCCCAATCGCTGGGCGAGAGCCAGGGGTTCGAGCAGCACGTCGGCCTCTTCCGGGTCTTCTACCTGCTGGGCGGCGCGCTCGGTGTCATCTACCTGGCCCTCGGCACCCTCTACCTGCTCGCCCCCCGCCGGGTGGCCGATGTCAGCGCCCTCGTTCTCCTCGCCCTCACCGTGGTGGTGGCGGTCGACGCCTTCGCCGAGCCGGTCGACGCCGCCCGTCTGGCCACCCCCTGCGGGCTCTTCGGGGGCGCCTACAGCTCGGCGGCGCCGATCGCCCTGGCCGCCGTCCTCTTCAACATCGTCGGAACCCTGGTCTTCGTGGGCGGCGCCGCCTGGTCGGGCTGGAGGTTCCTCCGGGAGGGCACCCACCTCGACCGTATCGTCTGCAACGTCTGCCTGACCGCCGGCGCCCTGGTGATCGCCGCCGGCTTCAGCGCGGCCAAGATCGCCAACGCGACCGGTCACTGCACGGTCGGCTCCCTCGACTACCTCGGTGCCTACGAGGCCATCGGGATGGCGGTGATGTTCGTCGGCTTCCTCGCCCTGGGCAGCAGCCTCCTGCGCTCCTCCCGGAGGAGTACCCTCCCCCGAGCGGGTGTTGGCGCGCCCTGAGCCGCCCACGCCCTCAACGCACCTGGAGCTGGTCCCGTGAACCCATCGTCCGCCGATAACCGCATGTCTGTCGCCACCCTTCTGGAGAAGGACCATGAGCTGATGGCGCCCACCTTCGGGCGCTACACGGACCTGGTCGTGGACACCGCGGAGGGCTCCTGGCTGCACACCATCGACGGCCGCTCGGTGCTGGACTTCACCTGCGGCATCGGGGTCACCAACCTCGGCCACCGCCACCCCGCCGTGGTCAAGGCGGTGCACGAGCAGGTCGACCGGCTCTGGCACGTCTCGGGGACCGCTCACCATCCCCAGCTGGTCGCGGCCGCCGAGGCCCTGGTCAGCGTCGCGCCCCCCGGGCTCAACTCGGTGTTCTTCTGCAACAGCGGCGCCGAGGCGGTCGAGGGGGCTCTGAAGCTGGCCCGCCGGGCCACCGGGCGCACCGAGATCATCGCCTTCCTGGGCGCCTTCCACGGCCGGACGTACGGGGCGGTGACCCTCACCGCCAGCAAGGCCAGGTACCACGCCGGGATGGGCCCGTTCCTCCCCGGGGTTCACCACGTCCGCTACCCGTATTGCTTCCGGACCTGCAGCCATGGCCCGGGCGAGCCCTGCCCGATCGCGGCCGGCGAGGAGCTGGAGCTGCTCTTCCGGACCCTGGTGCCCGCCGACTCGGTGGCCGCCATCGTGGTCGAACCGATCCAGGGCGAGGGCGGCTACGTGGTCCCTCCGGCCGCCTTCCTGCCCCGGTTGCGCGAGATCTGTGACGCCCACGGCATCATGCTGGTCGCCGACGAGGTGCAGACCGGCTTCGGCCGCTCCGGCCGGATGTTCGCGGTGGATCACTCGGGCGTGGTCCCGGACATCATGTGCGTGGCCAAGGGGATGGGCAACGGATTGCCGATCGGGGCCATCGTGGCCAAGCGGTCGGTGATGGCGAGGTGGCACCCCGGCGAGCACGGGACCACCTTCGGGGGCAACCCGGTGGCCTGCGCCGCCGCCACGGCGGTGATCGAGACCCTGCGCAAGGAGCGGCTCCCGGAGCGGGCGGCCGCGCTGGGGGAGCGCGTCCTGCAGAGGGCGCGCGGCTGGCGGGCGGACCACCCGCGGCTCGCCGACGTCCGCGGGCGCGGGCTCATGATCGGCCTCGAGTTCATGGAGGGGAGGCTCCCGGCGCCGGAGCTCACCCAGCGGATCCTTCACGCCGCGCTGGAGCGCGACCTGCTCCTGCTCACCTGCGGAGTCGACGAGAACGTGATCCGGCTGATCCCGCCGCTCACGATCACCGAGCAGGAGCTCGAGAAGGGGATGGACGTCCTCGAGGCGTCGATAACGGCGGCGGGGGCCTGATGCCCCGGCTCGGTCCCGCGCGCAGGGCCCGGGCTCCGCTCGCCGGCGACCCGGGCCGGCCGCGCCCGCTCCGGGCCGGCCCGGCCGAGGACTGATCCCGACGTGGAGGAGCGCTTCCTCGACTCACCCCGCCGGCTTCGCTACCTGATCGGAGGCGACGGCCCGCCGCTCCTCCTCTGCCACGGCTGGCTGGGCTCGGCGGAGAACTTCGAGACCTGGTTCGAGGGGGTCGGGCGGCACCGGACCCTGATCATCCCGGACCTTCCCGGGTGTGGCGACAGCCCGCCGCTCCCGGGCGGGCACAGCTGCGCGGCGCTGGCCCGGTCGCTGGAGCCGCTGATCGAAGCCCTGGAGCTGGAGCGCTTCGACCTCGGCGGCCTCTGCCTGGGATCGGGCGTCGCCTTCGAGCTGCTGGCCAGGCGGCCCGAGCGCGTGGACCGCCTGGTGCTCCACACGCCCTTGCTCGACCCCTCGGTGGTGCGTGCGCGCTTCCACTTCCAGGCGGCGCTGATGATGTCCCCCCCCGTCTTCCCGGTGATCAGCTGGCTCTCCCACCGTCGCGTGGTGAGCGATCTCTACAAGCGGCTGATCGTCGAGGGTTCGGACGTCGACGGGGCCCAGGCCGAGATGAACTTCCGCAACCAGCAGCGCGCCTCGCATCCGGCTCAGAAGCAATGGGCGCGCAGCGGCCTGAACCGCCACGACGCCGGCCTGCTGGCGAGCCACCGGGGCGAGAGCCTGATCATCGTCGCGGGCGACGACCGGCTGCTCCGCCGCGACGTGCTCCAGCGGCTGGTGGAGGGGATGCCGCGGGTCCACTACGCCTGCATCGACGACGCCGGCCACGGCTGGAACGAGGCGTTCGTCCGCCACCAGCTCGACGTCCTGGGCGCCTTCCTCGAGGGCCAGCGGCCCCCGGGCGTCATCGCCGCGGCCTGACCGGAGCGCTCCCGTGAGGGCCTTCCTGGCGGTGCCCGTCGGCCCACCCGCCCACGACGCGCTGGCCGCCCGGATCGAGTCGCTCCGGGTGCGCGTCGCCGGGGTGCGCTGGGTCGACACGGCGACCACCCATGTCACCCTCCACTTCTTCTCGGAGCTGCCCGCCGAGCAGATCGGCCCCGTCGTGGCCGCGGTCCGTCCGATCGCCGCGCGGCAGGCACCCTTCACGCTGCAGCCGGTCCGCTTCGGCAGCTTCCCCGGTGGTCCGAGAGCCCGGGTGCTGTGGGTCGGGCTCGATGGCCAGGCCGACGTGCTGGCCGGGCTCGCCATGCGGGTCCAGGCCGCGGTGGGGGGGTGCGGCTTCGAGCTGGACCCGCGCCCGTTCCAACCTCACGTGACCCTCGGCCGTCCCGGACCGCGCTTCGACCTGCGGGCGTGGCGAGCGGAGCTGGAGCAGCCCCCCGTCCTCCCGCCGTTCACCGTCTCCGAGGTGATCCTCTACGAGTCCCGCGGCGGCCACCACGTCCGGGAGCGCCTGCGGTTCGGGGGGCTGGCCGCGCGCTGGACGGCGCCGCAGCTCGGAGAGGGCCGCTCATGAGCACGGATCACCCCCGCTGGCTTCCCCTCCCCGAGCTCCGCGCCCGGCGCAGCTTCAAGTGGCGCGCCTACCCCGCGGACGTCCTCCCCACCTTCGTCGCCGAGATGGACGTCACCCTCGCGGAGCCGGTGACGCGCGTCCTCCAGGAGGCGATCGCGGCCGGGGACACCGGGTATGCGACGCCCGACCCCGAGCTCGCCGCGGCGGTCGCGAGCTTCCATCTCCAGCGCTTCGGCTGGCGCCTCGACCCGGGCGGGGTGAGCCTCCTCCCCGACGTGATGACCGGCGTCACCGAGGTCCTCCGCGCCGCCGTCCCGCCCGGGAGCGAGGTGGTCATCAGCACCCCGGTGTACCCGCCCTTCTTCGGCCACATCGCGAGCGCGGGATGCCGTCCGGTGGAAGCCCCGCTGGCCCGCTCGGGCGCCGGCTACCGGCTGGACCTCGATGCGCTCGAGGCCGCCTTCGCCGCGGGAGCACCCGCCTACCTCCTCTGCAATCCCCACAACCCGACCGGGCTGGTGTTCACCGTGGACGAGCTCCGGGCGGTGGCTGGGCTCGCCGACCGATATCAGGTGCTGGTGCTCGCCGACGAGATCCATGCGCCGCTCACGCTCGAGGGCTCCCGTCACGTGCCCTACCTCTCGCTGCCGGAGGCCGAGGCGCGCGGCATCGCCTTCGTCTCGGCCAGCAAGGGGTGGAATCTCCCGGGGCTCAAGTGCGCCCAGCTGGTGACCGTCGCGCCATCGATGAGGGATCTGGTCGGCCGCCTCCCCGAGGAGCTCGCCTACGGGGCCGGCAATCTCGGCGTCATCGCCTCCATCGCCGCCTACCGCGACGGCGGCCCGTGGCTCGACGAGCTTCTCGTCATGCTGGACCTCAATCGCCGGCTGCTCGCCGACCTGCTGGCCGATCGTCTGCCCGGGGTCGGCTACGTCCCGCCCCGGGGCACCTACCTCGCCTGGCTCGACTGCTCCGAGCTGAGACTTCCCGAGGAGCCGGCGCGGGTGTTCCTCCGGCGGGGTCGCGTCGCGCTCCGGCCCGGCCCGGATTTCGGAACGCCGGGGCGGGGATGGGTGCGCGCCACCATCGCCACCGCGCCCGAGATCCTCACCGAGATCGTCGAGCGGATGCGCGCGGCGCTCGCCTAGCGGTCCCCGGGCTCCTGACCGCCTTGTCGCGCCCCGAACCACCCGTGCCGATGACTGCGGCGGCGGTGACCGTGGGGGTGGACGTCGCCTCGCAGCCCGCGGGGACCGCCGCCTGCCGTGTTCGCTGGGAAGCCGGGGGGGCCACCATCGAGAAGGTCGAGCACGACGTCGATGACGACCGCCTGGCCGGCCTGATGGTCGAGCCGGTGGCCAGGATCGGTCTCGACGTTCCCCTGGGCTGGCCCGACGACTTCGTCGCCGCGGTGGCGGAGCACCACGAGGGCCGTCCCTTCGGCACGGCGAGCATGGACCGGCTGGCCCGGCGGGAGACGGACCGGTGGGTCCACGGCCACCCGGAGATCAGACAGCTGCCGCTCAGCGTCAGCACCGACCGGATCGCCTACCCGGCGATGCGGATGGCACGGGTCATCGGCGAGATCGTCGGGGAGCCGATCGACCGGAGCGGGGCCGGGAAGCTCGTCGAGGTCTACCCGGCGGCGGCCCTGCGGGTCTGGGGTCTGCGCCACCGGGGGTACAAGCGCACCGCCGACCGGCAGGCGCTCCTGGACGTCGCCGGTGCTCTGCGGGACCGCTGCGCCTGGCTCGCGGCCGGCGGTGCGACGTGGGCCGAGGTGACCCGCAGTGACCACGCCTTCGACGCCCTCGTCTGCGCCCTGGTCGCCCGCGCCTGCCAGCTCGGCCTCTGCCATCCGGTCCCCCACCAGCTGCGCGCGGCCGCCGCGCGCGAGGGCTGGATCGCCGTGCCGAGGAGGGGGAGCCTGGGCTCCCTGATCGGCGGCGCGGGTGGGCGTGAGCGGCCGCTGACGTAGGCTGGTTGCGTGGGGACCGAGGCGAGAGAGCAGCGCTTCGTCTTCGGCGAGGCGGCCGAGCTGTACGACCGCGCCCGCCCCGGCTATAGCGCCCAGCTCGTCGACGGGGTGCTCGGCTTCGCCGGCGTCGACGGCGAGCGGCTTCGAGCCCTCGAGGTCGGTGCGGGGACGGGCAAGGCCACGGTGGCCTTCGGGTCGCGCGGCCTGCGCATCCTCGCGCTGGAGCCGAGTCCGCAGATGGCGGAGGTGGCGCGGCGCAACTGCTCCGCGCTGCCACGGGTGAGGGTCGAGACCGTGACCTTCGAGGAGTGGCCGGCCGAGCCGCGGTCATTCGGGCTGCTCTTCTCGGCTCAGGCGTGGCACTGGGTCGACCCCGCGGTTCGCCACGTCAAGGCGGCGCAGGTCCTCGCCCCCGGGGGAACGCTGGCACTGATCTGGCACCGGATCCGATGGCGGGGCGAGCCGCTGCGCGACGAGCTCGAGGTGCTCTACCGGAGCCTCGCGCCCGAGCTGTACGAGCAGGGCCCGGGATTCCCCGGGCTCACCCGGCGGAGGGAGCAGACCGAGCTGCTCCAGGAGCTCCGAGCGACCGGCCGGTTCGAGCCGGCCCAGACCCGGACCTATCCCTGGTCGCAGACCTTCACCGCCGACGCCTTCGTGGAGCGCCTGGCGACCCAGTCCAACCACCTCCTCTACGACGCCGGCAGGAGGTCAGAGCTCTTCGACGGGCTGCGCCGGCTGGTCGCCGCCCACGGGGGCGAGATCGCGGTCCCGCACGACGCCATGGTGGTGCTGACGCGGCGCCGGCCGGGCTGAGGCCGGACCGAGCGGCGGTGGCTACTCCCCGCTGAACCGCTGGGCGGCACCCATCTGCGGCCAGACGTATGCCTGCAGGTTGGAGAGGATCTGCTTGAGGTGGTTGCGGTCGTGGTGGATCCACTCGTTGACGACATCCCCCACGCTCAGCTCGCCCACCTTGGGATGGCGCCCGCTCCGCGCCATCTCCGCCGCGGTGAGGCCGTCCAGCATCCGGAGGCCGCGCTCGCGGTGGCCGAGGAGCTCCTCGAGCAGCTCCGCGGCATCCCGCTCGCAATCGCGCCGGCCGCCGGCCACCACCTCCTGGTCCCATCCCAGCAGCTCCGGGTGGTCACTCTCGAGGAGCACCTCGACCCGTCCGGCGAACCCGCGCCGGTCGGCCTCGATCAGGTGGCCCAGCACCTCGTTGACGCACCACTCACCCGGGGCGGGGTGCCAGCGCACCGCGCGGGGCGGGGCGGCCTGGACCTCGGTGTCGATGGGTGCGGTGCTCGACCGGAGCAGGCGGGCGATCTCCGGTACGGTGAGGGGGGTGGGCTCCTCCATGCGCCGTCGAGTCTACGACCGCCGCGGCCGACGGGGCGGCCCGGCCACCGCCGGGGCGGCCGCGCTCTCGCCCCCGCGGCGTCACACCGGGCCGGACGCGGGCACGCCGCCCCGCCCGGCCGCTCGTACACTCCCACGACGATGACCGACGTCGACCTCGTGCGGCTGACGACCGCGGACTGGGCCGCCTACCGCGAGCTCCGTCTGGCCGCCCTCTCCGATGCCCCCACCGCCTTCGGCTCCACCCTGGCTCGGGAGCGATCCCTCACCCCCGAGGAGTGGCGGGAGCGCCTCCGGCGACGCTCCACCTTCGCGGCTCGGGTGGCGCACGGCCATGTGGGGATGGCCGCCGGCATCGAGGGCGAGAAGCCGGGGCACGCCGAGCTGGTCGGCATGTGGGTGCACCCCGGCTGGCGGGGAAGGGGCGTCGGCGACCTGCTGGTCGAGGCGGTGGTGGAGTGGGCCGCCAGCGGCGGGCACGAGGCCGTGACCCTCTGGGTGTCGGTCGGCAACGACCGCGCCGAGGCGCTCTACGCGCGCCACGGATTCGTGCGCACCGGAGCCACCCAGCCGATCCGCGACGAGGACCCGTCGCGCCTCGAGCTCGAGATGGTGCGCGCCCTCTGAGGCGCGGGACGGGCTGGCCGCATGATCCGTGCCGCCGGCGCGCGCCGGGGTGAGCATCTGAGCCCTGCGACGGGCTCGGGAGAACCTCCGGGAGGGTGTTGGCCATTCAGCTCGCTGGCAGCGCTTCGTGCGATCTCCCCGGCGGGACGAATGAACCGGAGGGGGCTGATCGTGGCGGGCTCGCCATGACGGCACGCCGGCCCCGCACCGCACCCGCGCGCGGAGCCCATCCCAGCGCTCGAGGGGTCCCCTGCACCACCTCGCCTCGACACGGTTTAGGACAGAAAAGTCCTTAACCGGTGTGGGAGGGTGCGTGCCCCTCCCCGCCCCCGGCGCCAGCCGAGCCGCGGCACCGAGCCTCGCCGGGCCTCACGGGCCACGACCGGTCCCGGTTGCTAGCGCACCCGGGGGTCGGGCAGCTCGGTGTCGATCTCGTACTGCTCCAGGGCGGCGGCCACCTCGTGGCGGGGGATCTCGCCGGCCCGGGCCAACCCGTCCAGCACCGCCACCGTGACGTGCTCGGCGTCGGTCTCGAAGTGGCGGCGCAGCGCCTGGCGGGTGTCGCTCCGCCCGAACCCGTCGGTCCCCAGCGGGATGAAGTCCTGGAGCACGAAGCGGGCCACCTGGTCGGACACCGCCTTGAGGTAGTCGGTGACCGCGACCACCGGCCCGGGCCGGTCCCGGAGCTGCTCGGTGATGTAGGCGACCCGTGGCTCCTGCTCGGGATGCAGCCGGTTCCAGCGCTCCACCTCGAGGGCGTCGTTGCGGAGCTGCTGGTAGCTGGTGACGCTCCAGACGTCGGCGGCGACGTCGTGGTGCTCGGCGAGGTCCTGCTGGGCGCTGAGGGCCGCCCCCATCGCGGTGCCGCTGGCCAGGATGGTGGCGTGGTGGGCGTGCCCGTCCCCGGAGGGGTTGCAGAGGTAGAGGCCGCGCAGGATGGCCTCGTCCACGCCCTCCGGCTTCGTCGGCTGGGCGTAGTTCTCGTTGTAGAGGGTCAGGTAGTAGAAGGCGTCCTCGTCGTCCACGCACATCCGCTGGACGCCGTCGCGGACGATGACCGCCAGCTCGTAGGCGTAGGCGGGGTCGTAGATCCGCACGTGGGGGAGGGCCGAGAAGAGGAGCGGCGAGTGCCCGTCCTGGTGCTGGAGCCCCTCGCCGTTCAGGGTGGTGCGCCCCGCCGTCCCGCCCAGCATGAAGCCGCGTCCCCGCGAGTCCCCGAACGCCCAGATCAGGTCCCCGACCCGCTGGTAGCCGAACATCGAGTAGTAGACGTAGAAGGGGAGGATCCGCTCGCCGAAGGTCGAGTAGGCGGTGCCGGCGGCGTGGAACGATCCCATCGAGCCCGACTCGGTGATCCCCTCCTCGAGCAGCTGGCCGTCCATCGCCTCGCTGTAGCTGAGCACCATCCCGGCGTCCACCGGCTCGTACTGCTGGCCCAGGGCGGCGTAGATCTTGACCTCACGGAAGAGCGCGTCCATGCCGAAGGTGCGCGCCTCGTCGGGGATGATCGGCACGATCCGGCGGCCGATGCTCTTGTCGCGCAGCAGGTTGCGGAGCAGGGCGGTGAAGGCGGCGGTGGTCGAGGCGGGCCGGCCTCCCGACCCGGTGAACGCCTCGGCGTAGGCGGCGTCCGCGGGCGGCTCCAGCTTCCGGGTGTGGGTGTTGCGCCGGGGCACCGGTCCGCCCAGGGCCAGCCGGCGGCTCATCAGGTACTCGACCTCGGGCGACTTGGGGCCGGGGTGGTAGTAGGGGGGCGGGCCCCCGGTGAGCTGCTTGTCGCTGATCGGGAGCTGGATGCGGTCCCGGAAGGTGCGCAGCTCGTCCTCGGTGAACTTCTTGATCTGGTGGGTCGCGTTGCGCCCCTCGAATCCCTCGCCCAGCGTCCAGCCCTTGATGGTGTGGGCGAGGATGACGGTGGGCGTCTCCTTCTGCTCCACCGCCAGCTTGTACGCCGAGTACAGCTTGCGGTAGTCGTGACCACCCCGCCGGAGCCGGCGCAGCTCGTCGTCGGAGAGGTGCTCCACCAGCCGGCGCAGCCGGGGGTCGGGGCCGAAGAAGTGCTCGCGGATGTAGGCCCCGGACTCGACGGCGTACTTCTGGAACGAGCCGTCGTTGGTGGTGTTCATCTTGTTGACCAGGACGCCGTCCACGTCCTGGGCGAGCAGCGGGTCCCACTCCCGGCCCCAGATGACCTTGATCACGTTCCAGCCGGCGCCGCGGAAGATCGACTCCAGCTCCTGGATCACCTTGCCGTTGCCGCGCACCGGCCCGTCCAGCCGCTGCAGGTTGCAGGAGACGACGAAGGTCAGGTTGTCGAGCCGCTCGCGCGAGGCGAGCGAGAGGGCGCCGATGCACTCGGGCTCGTCGCACTCCCCGTCGCCCAGGAACGCCCACACCCGCGACCCGGAGGTGTCGACCAGCTGGCGGTTGTAGAGGTAGCGGTTGAAACGCGCCTGGTAGATGGCGTTGAGCGGCCCGATACCCATCGACACCGTGGGGTACTCCCAGAACTCCGGGAGCAGCCGGGGATGGGGATAGGAGCTGAGCCCGCGTCCCTCGGTCTCGCGCCGGAAGTGGTCGAGCTGGTCCTCGCTGAGCCGGCCCTCCAGGAAGGCGCGCGAGTAGATGCCGGGGGCGGCGTGGCCCTGGTAGAAGACCTGGTCACCGGGGTTGCCGTCGTCCTTGCCCCGGAAGAAGTGATTGAACCCCACCTCGTAGAGGGATGCCGACGAGGCGTAGGTGGAGAGGTGGCCGCCGATGCCGTCGTACTTCTTGTTGGCCCGGGCCACCATGACCGCCGCGTTCCAGCGGATGATCCGCCGGATCCGGCGCTCCATCTCCTCGTCACCGGGAAACCACGGTTCCTCCTCGGGGGGGACGGTGTTGATGTAGTCGGTCTGGACCATCGGCGGGATGCCGACCTGGAGATGCTTGGCGTGGGCAAGCATCTTGCCGATGACATACCTGGCCCGGCTCGTGCCCTCGGTGGCGATCAGGTTGTCGAGCGACTCGAGCCACTCACCCGTCTCCTCGGGGTCGACGTCGGGAAGCTGCTGGAGGAAGGCGTCGAAGGTCATCTGTCCTCGCTGCGGGGGAAACTGACGATCGTCCCGCCACAGAGCCTACTCGACTCGCCTTCCCGGGTGGCCGCGCGGATCCGGGCCTCAGGAGGGGTCCAGGCGCGCCCCCACGTGGACTCGGGGCCGCCCCGGATTGGCATCGAAGCCGACCCCGCGCGCCCGTGCCGCCTGGGCCATTCTCCCCGCCTTGTGGAGCAGCTCGACCGCCGATTCGGCGGCGCCGCTGTTCACTGCGATGCCGATATGGGCCTGCAGGGTGAGGGGGACCCCGCCCTCCACGGCGAAGGGCTCCTGCAGCGCGCCCAGCAGCCGCTCCGCGACCAGGGCCGCGTCCGCGGCGCTGTCGAGGTCGTCGAGCAGGGCGCCGAGCTGGTCGTCGCGGAACCTGGCCAGGGTGTCCGCCGAGCGGACCAGGTGCTGCAGCCGCTTGGCGACCTGGACCATCAACCGGTCGCTGGCCGCCTCGCCCATCACCTCCTTGACCGCGGTGATCGACCCGGCCAGGTCGATGACCATCACCGCCACCGGGTGGACGTGGCGCGCACGCCGGTGGAGGGCGTGCTCGACCCGGTCGTGGAACAGCATCCGGCTCGGCAGGTTGGTGAGCGGGTCGCGGAAGGAGGTGGCCGCGAAGATGTCCGGGTCGGCGGCGGGCCCCACCCCACTGAGCAGCTGGCCGTACTCCAGGCGGGCGAGGGCCAGGGCCAGGTGGGAGGCGAGCTCGGCGATCGCGATGGTCTGAGGGGCGGGGAGGGGCATCGTGCCCAGTACCGCCAGCTCGCCGAGGTCGGCGCCCCCGGCCCGGAGGGGGATGCGGAGGATGGCCTCGTCGCTGCTCTCGTCACCGATGATCAGGTGCCAGCCACCGGGCCCGGCGGAGGCGACCCGGAGCCCGCCGTCGGGGACCAGGAACGCTCCCGCGGCGCGCACCGCGGCGGCCACCTCCATCTCGGTCGCCGATCGCGCCAGCTCGAGAGCGGCCTCGCAGAGGGCGTCGCCGCGCACCGGTCCGGCCTCGGGGAGCTCCTCGGCGAGCGGGGAGACACCATCCTCGGCGGGGTGGTCCCCACCGGAGGGCTTGACCAGGGCCAGACGGGCACGGCGGTTCACGGAGGCACGCTCCTGCACGCCCCTAGGCTAAACGCGCCACCCGGCGCACCCGCGCCGGCATCATCCTCCTGTGATGGACCGCAGGCGTCCCGCGCACAGACCGTCAAGACGCCGACCGAAAGCGAACTGAAGCGTCACGTGGGCCCTGGCCGCCCCCGACCCGGCTGGTACCATCGCGCTTCCATGGACCAGATGGCTTCCGTGTCGTCCCGGCTCCTCGACGGCGCGGCAGACGTCGAGGCGGCGGCCGCCGCGCTGGCGGACCGGCTGCCGGCCCGGCTCGCCCCCTTCGCCCGGATCGCCTACAACTACCGGTGGTCGTGGGACCTGGAGGCGCATGACCTCTTCCAGGTCATCGACCCTCAGCGCTGGGAGCTCTGCAACGGGAACCCGGTCCGGCTCCTGACCGAGACCTCGTCCGGGGCGCTCCAGCGCGCCGAGGACGACGCCACCCTGATCGGGCGCGCCGAGGCGACCCTCGACCGGCTCACCGCGGAGCTCTCGCGGCCGCCGATGGCCAGCCGGGCCACCTCGCGCAGCCCGGTCGCGTTCCTCTGCGCCGAGTTCGGGATCCACCGGTCGCTCCCGATCTACGCCGGCGGCCTCGGGGTGCTGGCCGGCGACATCCTCAAGGAGGCGTCGGACCGCGCCCTCCCCATGGTCGGCGTCGGGCTCCTCTACCGCGAGGGCTACTTCCTGCAGCGCGTCGACCAGAGCGGCTATCAGCACGAGTACTGGCGGCCGGTGGACCCGCAGCGGCTGCCCGCCGCCCTGGTCACCGGCGAGGACGGCAACCCGGTCACCGTCCGGGTCCCCCTGCGCGGACGCGAGGTGGTGGTCCAGGTCTGGCGGGTGGAGGTGGGCCGCACCCCCCTCTACCTGCTCGACGCCGAACGCCCGGAGAACGGACGCGTCGATCGCTGGATAACCGGCCGCCTCTACGTCGCCGACCGCGCCATCCGGCTCGCCCAGTACGCGCTGCTCGGCATCGGCTCGCTGCGCGCGCTCCGGGCGATGGGCATCGACCCCTGCATCGTGCACCTCAACGAGGGCCACGGGGCCCTGGCGCCGCTCGAGTTGGCCCGCACCGAGATGCTGCGCGGCCACGACCGCTCGACCGCATTCGCCCTGGCCCGGAGAGGACGGTCTTCACGACCCACACCCCGGTGGCCGCGGGCAACGAGGGCTACGAGGTCTCAGAGATCGAGTCCGTCCTCGGCGACTTCCCGGCCCAGGTCGGCCTCGAGGACGGCGGCTTCCTGCAGCTGGGGCGGACCCAACCCGACAACCCCCACGAGCCCTTCGTGATGACCCCGCTCGGGATCAAGATGAGCCGCTTCGCCAACGGGGTGAGCCGGCGCCACGGCGAGGTGGCCCGCCAGATGTGGCGGCCGCTCTTCCCCGAGCGCCCCGCCGACACCGTGCCGATCAGCCACGTGACCAACGGGGTGCACCTCCCCACCTGGATGGCGGGCCCGATGCGGCGGCTGCTCGACCGCCACCTCGGCGAGGGCTGGGTGGAGCACGCCACCGACCCGACCACCTGGGCCGGCGTCGAGCGAATCCCCGACGCCGAGCTGTGGGAGGTGCGCAACCTTCAGCGCACCACCCTGGTCGAGGCGGCGCGGGACCGGACCGTCGCCAACCGGCTCGACCGCAGCGACCCACGGGAGTACGTCGAGGCCGCCCTGCGCGGGCTGAGCGACGATGCGCTGACCATCGGCTTCGCCCGGCGTCTCGCCACCTACAAGCGCCTCTACCTCCTCTACCGCGATCCCCACCGGATCGAGGAGGTGCTCGACGGCACCACCCGTCCGGTGCAGTTCCTGGTGGCGGGCAAGGCCCATCCCAGCGATGAGGAGGGGAAGCACTCGCCGCAGGGGCTCTTCGACCTCCGGCGCAGCCAGGCCGCCGCCGAGCGGGTCTCCTTCCTCGACAACTACGACCTCGCCATCGCCGGCCAGCTGGTCGCGGGCTGCGACCTCTGGGTCAACCTCCCCCGGCCGCCCCTCGAGGCGAGCGGCACCAGCGGCATGAAGGCGGCCCTCAACGGCGGCCTCAACCTCTCGATCCTCGACGGCTGGTGGGCCGAGGGCTGCGACCTCACCAACGGCTGGGGTCTCCCGGGTGAGGTGACCGTCGACCACAACGTCCAGGACCAGCGCGACGGCGCCGTCTTCTTCGACGTCCTCCAGAACGAGGTGGTGCCGCTCTTCTACGACCGGGGCGCCGACGGCATCCCCCACGGTTGGATCGCCATGGTCAAACGGTCGCTGATGACCGTCGGCCCGCAGTTCTGCGCGACCCGCATGGTGATGGACTACGTCGACGACGCCTACGACCTGAGGTAGCGGGCCGCCACTGCCGGCCCTGCGGGAGGCACCGTCGCAGAGACGCGACTCGCGCGTCGTGCGTCCCGCGGTGCCGGCCCAGCAGACTCCGAGCCGTGGCAGGTCTCCGACCGCGCCGTCTCCGGCCGCGCGGCGCCCGTGGCACCGCCGGCTCGAAAGCGGCCCCCGACCTCGATGCCGTGCTGCCCGCCGGCGGAACCCGGGTCGAGGGGCGCCTCGGCTCCCGGCGGCGGGGCAGCCTCCGCTGGCGCCAGGAGCGGTGCGTCGTCGCGATCGGCTCCGAGGGGATCGCGCTCAGCACCGCGGCGGGAGCGGTGGTCCACCCATGGTCCGGGTCGCCGGCCGTGAGCGGGATGGCTGCGTCGTGGGCGGGGACCCTCACGCTGAGGAGCGGCGGCACCCGGCAGTCCTTCTCCGCTCGCTCCCCATCGGCTCTCACCGTGGCGCTGGCTCAGGTGCCCCCGGACATCGCCGGCCGGCGATGGGTGCAGTCCAACGCGGGCGGCCGCCGGCTGGCGGCTGCGCGGGCTCTGATCATCCTTCAGAGCCTGGCCTGGCTGACCGTGGGTGGCCTCAGCCTGCTCCTGATCCGGTCGACCGCGGCCGTGACGTTCCTGCTCGAGGTCGCCGCCATCGGCGGCTGCGGCCTGCTCAGCGCCTGGAGGTCCCCCTCGCCCCTGGCGCTCAGCGGCATGCTGTGCCTCGGCGCCGTCAGCCTCGGACCCGGGCTCGTCCTCTCCACCCTCGGAGGCCTGCTCTTCGGCCAGGGATCCCCCTGGCTTGCGCTCTGCTCCCTCGCGGCCGGCGTCATGTCGATCGCTGCCGGCATCTTCGTCGTCTGGGTGATCGGCCTCCGCGGCTGGCACCGTCAGGGACGGTCCACGCTCCGCGGCCGCCTGGACGGGGCTCGCGCCAGCGCTCTCGCGACCTTCACGCTGACCTTGATCGTGGCCTGCGAGCTCCTCATCCACGAGCGGCCGCCCACCCTGGGGCATCTGGTCGCCGGCATCGCCGTCGGGATCTCCGCACTCCTCCTCTGCCTGGCCCTGATCGCGAGCATGAAGGCGCTGGGGGCCAGGGACGCGATCCGCCTGCTCCTGGTCATCCAGCTGGTCGCCATCGCTCCGCCGGTGGTCGCTCTCATCGAGCAGCGGGTGCCCGCCGCCTGGGCGGGTGCGACGGTCGTCGGGCTGCTCTTCCTGGTGCCGGCGCTGTGCACCGCGCGGCTGCTGCCCAGCGGCGAGGTCCTGACTCCCTGAGGTGGCGATGCGCCGGCGGCTGAGGGAGCCGGCCGCCGGGTGAGAACCGATCAGCCGGCTGCGTGAAGGAGCCGGCGGACCGGCCGCGCGAGCGGATCGGCCAACCGGCTGTGGGCGGATCAGCCGCGGGGCGTCGCGACCTCGAGCAGCCGCTGCACCCCGCGGGCCGGGCCCGCCGGGTCACGGAAGACCGAGGTGCCCGCGACCAGCACGGTGGCCCCGGCCTGGGCGCAGAGCGCCGCGTTGTGCGCCTCCACGCCGCCGTCGACCTCCAGCTCGACCTCCACCCCCTGGGCGTCGATCTCGCGGCGCAGGGCCGCGACCTTGGCGAGGGCGCGGGGGATCAGGGACTGGCCGCCGAACCCGGGGTCGACGGTCATCACCAGGGCCAGGTCCATGACGTCGAGGACGTCGTAGAGGGCGTCGGCGGGGGTGCTGATGTTGAGGGCGCCGCC
>Ga0181535_10000363_pt1 | contig 70008 bp, 53 predicted proteins | sample PEATcosm2014_Bin_44_FD_119774 | JGI IMG/M metagenome (GOLD analysis project Ga0181535, IMG submission 119774) | Peatland microbial communities from MTU Mesocosm Facility, Houghton, MI, USA - PEATcosm2014_Bin17_30_metaG | ecosystem: Environmental > Terrestrial > Soil > Wetlands > Peat | place... | reverse complement strand
CTCTAAACCCGCCAAAGATACTCACCCTCGAACCCGAGCGCTCAGTTGCCGTTGGAATCTGCGTCTTACTCCGCTTCCAGCCAGCACACCATACGCTCAAGCTGCTTGAATCTTCAAATGGTCCGCGTCGAACGCTTCTCCTTTCTTCCAGATCTTCAGCGCGATGGCGGCCATCTTGCGGGCCAGCGTCAGCCGCGCCATCTCCGGCTGCAAATTCTTCTTCAGCAGCCCGAGATAAAACTCGTGAAACACCCCGTTGCAGGCGGCGGCCGAAGTCGCCGCGGCCTTGAACAGATTTTTCAGCTCGTGGTTGCCATCTCCTTCCCGTTCTCGTTACGGCATGTCTGACCAGATGTCCGCCCTCGCGATCCGGCGAGTAGGCGAACCAAACGGCTGACGCGCTGTCTTGGCCAGCACTACGGTCGTCGCGCACATATGTTCAGATCGATTCCCCTGCCGTCGTCCGGCACCAGCATTTGCCAGGATTGGGTCGAGGCGTTTCTGGCAGCCGTCACCGCCTGGCCGCCAACTTCTGCATGAGCCTCAGCGAAAGGCCATCCATAGACCTCGACTGCGATCTTCGACCACCACGCGGGATAGCTGCCCTGGTGCGGGCCAATATGAATGTGCAGAGCCTTGGCTTCCATCGAGCAAGTGCTCTCCATGCGCAGATAATCTCCTTGCTCGAATTTGTAGGAGACGCCGTCATCCTGATAAAGGGTTCCCTTGCAGCCGTCGCCCACGTAGACGCGCAGGGTGAGCGGGCCGTCGGGCTTGTCCATCGTACTTTGCGTCAGCGGCGCGAGGGGTAGAATCGATCCGCCTCTGGCGTAGATCGGCAGCGCAGCCACGCTCGGCGCTACGATCAGGGGTTTGAAGGCCGCGGCGGCGGAGGCCTGAACTCCCTTCAGTTGTTCTCCGTCGCGGCTTTCCACCCCTGCCGAGCGGTCGATGCGCTCCCCGGTCCAATAGTCGTACCAGATGCCGGGAGGCAGTTGCACCTCGTATTTGTCCACTTCGTCGGGATATGAAGGCATGGCCACCAGCAGGTCGGGGCCAAAGAGGAACTCTCCGGGAGCGTCGAGATCGATGGGGTGCAGGTCGCGCGCGGCGTTGGGGAACTCCAGAAAGAGGGTGCGGACAATGGGCAGGCCGGTCCGCGACATCTCTTCGGTCGTGGTGTAGAGATAGGGCAGGAGCTTGTACCGCTCTTCGATGAAGCGGCGGCGGATGGCTTCCTGCGCGGGGCCGTTGGCCCAGGGCTCCTGGTCGTTGGTTCCCGAGGCGGTGTGATCGCGGTCGATGGGTTGAAAGGCTGCGAGTTGGAGCCACTTGGTGAGCAGATCGGGCTGCGGAGAGCCGGCAAAACCGCCCACGTCGGCGCCGCTCAAGGCAAAGCCGCTCAAGCCAAGATTTTCCAGCATGGGCGTGGTCAGGCGCAGATGGTTCCAGGTGGAGCTATTGTCGCCGGTCCAGGTGGCCGCGTAACGCTGCCCTCCCGCATAGCTGGCGCGGGTGAGGACAAAGGGACGGAGGTTGGGCTGCAACTGCTTCAGCCCGTCGAAGGTGGCGCGGGAGTTCAACATGCCGAGAACGTTGTGGATTTCCAAGTGGCTGGCCGTGCGGCGGGCGAAGCCCGGCTCGTCGATGCGATGTTGTATCTCGTCGGGCATGGTCTTGGTGGCTACGCCAAAGATAGCCGGCTCGTTCATGTCGTTCCAGAAACCTGCAATTCCGTCACCGGCAAAGTCCTTGTAGAGCGCGCCCCACCAGGCGCGGGTTTGCTGGCGGGTGAAGTCGGGAAAGACGGAATCTCCGGGCCAGGATTTGCCCACATAGAGCGAGCCATCGGCATTCTTTACGAAGTGATCGCCGGCCATGCCGGTGTCGTACGGCGGGTAATCCGCGTGGGGCATTTTGGCAACGTGCAGATCGGTTATTGCGATCACATGCAGATGCTGCGCGGCCAGATCGGCGATCATCTTGCGGAAGCCGGGAAACCGCTGCGGATTCACCGTAAAGGGACGATTGTCTTGCTGATAGTCAATGTCCAGGTAGATGGCGTCGGCGGGGATCTTGTCGGCGCGCAGACGGTCGGCAACCTCACGCACTCTCGATTCAGGATAGTAGCTGTAGCGCGATTGCTGGTAGCCCAGAGACCAGAGCGGCGGCAGGGGCGTAGGCCCGGTCAGCCATGCGTAATCCTCGACCACCTGCTTGGGAGACGGCCCATAGAGCAGGTAGTAGTCGACCGGCCCGTCGGGAGCGCCAAAGGAATACTCGTTGGCCGACTCCTTGCCGAAGTCGAAGCTGGCTCTCCAGGTGTTGTCGAAGAGCACGCCCAGCACCCGTCCCTGATTCCAGGAGAGAAAAAAGGGAATGCTCTTGTAGATGGGGTCGGTAGACTCCTGGAAGCCGAAGGCATCGGTATTCCAGTCGGTGAATGCCTGGTTGCGCCGGTCGAGAGGACCCACCTTGTCGCCCAGGCCGAAGAAGTGCTCCTCGGCGGCCATCTTTTTATACAAACGGAAGGACGATCCGCGATAAGCGAGCGGAGAGCTGTCTTGCTGCAGGATGTGCCCAGCCAGATCGCTGACCGTCAGCCTCATGCTGCCATCGAAGGCCACGCGCAGATCCTTGGTGGCGAAGCCGTCAGCCTCGGGCGTCACCGCAATGCTTGCCTTGCGGGCCACGTCAAGCACCGCCCAAGAGGCGTCTTCAGAGAAACTGCCGGTGCGGGCCGCCCGCACCCGCAACACATCGTCGCGCAAGGCGGTCACCCGATAGGTAATGCCCTGCCCTGCAACCTCGACTCCGTTGGGCAACGCGCGCACGCTCGACGCCGCTCCCGAGGGCGATTGGGCCGTAACGAGCGACACCATCGACCCCATCGTCGCCGCGCCCAGAACAAACCGCAAAACAGGACTGCAATTGGTAAAACTTTTCATCTCTCTGTCTCCACCGATCTCATCTTTGTTTCATCCATTCCGTTCTGCTCAGTTCTGCCAGGTCACGGAGACCGTCCCCACACCGCTGGCCGGGATCACGTAGCTATGATTCGCTCCGCCTTCCCTGGTCACCGTTCCATCGCCATGCAGGACGAAGAATTTGAATTGCACCGTGCTCCCCGCTGGGACCGAAACCGTCTGCAGCCCGCTGCCCGCCGCAGGAATCGTGACGGGGCCAATGGCAGCATTCCACGCGGCAGCCCAGTTGCCCAACTCCACCACGCTGCCTGCGAGCAGAAGGACGTCGCTGCTGGCCAAAATGGGTGTGCCGGCGACGCTGAAGTCGACCGGGATCAACGGAGCGGTGTTCACCGTAAACGGCGCTGGGGCGGAGGTCGCCGCGCCCTCCGTGACCGTCACCTTGGCTGCTCCAGCGGGAAGCGCGGGAACCACGGCGGTGATCTGCGCATCGCTCCAGTTGGTCACGGTTGCAGGCAAGGTTGTTGAACCCACTGTCCAGTTCACCGTTCCCGCAATCGCGCCGAAACCGGCCCCGTCGATGGTTACCGTTGCTCCAGGGTTTGCCACGCGCGGCGTAACGCTGCCAATCGAGGGCGGCACGCTGCCCTGCGAGAGCCAGATCGACACGCTGCGCAGCGGCAGGGTAAAGTTTGTCACCGGATTATTGCTTCCTGCCGTGCCAGTCACTGCAATGCCGGTTCCGCCCATGGTCTGGGCAAGATAGTCGGTATACGTTCCCGGAGGCAGATCGGTGTACAGGCCGCCGATCGCCTGACTCGCCGTGGGGCTCTTGTTGATCGCGATCAGCACAACATTTGCGCCCAACTGGCGCTCGTAGATGTAGACATCGTCGTTGATCCAGCGCTGCTGCATGGTTCCGTATGCGATGGCCGGATTGGACGCACGCAGCGCCGCCAGATATTGCGTCAGCAGAACCGCATCGGTCGTGTTGAAGCTGGTCATGGGGTTGCGATTATAAGGGTCAGTGCCGCCGGCGGTGTCGTTGTGCAGGTACTGCTCGTCGCCGTAATAGAGCACCGGCACGCCTCGGCAGGTGAGCAGAAAGGCGATCGCCTGCTTCATCGCCATCTGATCCGCGCCCAGCGTCATGATGCGCGCATTGTCGTGATTGTCGAAAAAGGTCACCAGGTCGTTGGGTTGCGTAAATGGCTGCGCAGAGCTGCTCGATGAGCCCGCATCTTCCAACGTCAACTCGTTGTCGATCTCCGTAAAGCTCTTGTCGCTGCCAAAGACATCGGCAAGCTGGTAGTAGAGGGTGTAATCCAGCAGGTTCATGCCACTGTTGTTGGAGTACTTGACCGAGTCGGGATACAAAGCGTCTCCCGAGCCCTCTGACCACTCGCCAAAGATGAACGGACGCGCGGTGGCGTTGGGCAGCGTCGGTGATCCGTTCCAGTTGGCAATGGTGTTTTCTAAACTGTAAGCCCAGCCCCAGTTCACATCTTTAACGGCATCGAAACGAAACCCGTCTGCGCCGTGGGCCAGCAACTGCATCACCGCGTTCTTCAGATACTGGTCTACCCATGGGTTGGTTTGGTCCAGATCGGCCAGACCTTCGAGGGTGTAGTACTGCACCTGATAACGGTCGTTGTAGTTGCCGATGTTCGGATTGTGATGATAGTAGAGTGTTGCTCCGGTATCGGTGGAGTAAGTGGTGATCGGGGTTCCATTTTCATAGAGAGATCCATCTTCTCCGGCGCCGATGGGGTTGGTGTGGTTGGCAACAAAATCCACAAAGACCTTGATCCCCACGGCGTGCGCCGCCGTCACCATGTTGTCGAAGGCCGTCCAGGAGTTGGCGTCGTCGCCGAAGTGTTCGTCGATCCGCATCATGTCGCGCGGCCAATAGCCGTGATAGGCTGTTTCGCCGTTGCTTGCGCCGGCATTCTCTCGGATGGCGTCGAGCGGCGGAGAGATCCAGATGCCGGCCGCACCCAGCGACTTGATGTAATTCATCTTCTGACGGATGCCGTCCAGATCGCCGCCCCAATACAGATGCCAGTCCGCCTGCGCCGGGTTCGTAAAGCCGTTGGTATCGTAAAGACCGGGGCTCTCGGCGGGATTGTCGTTGCTTGTATCTCCATCGAAAAAACGGTCGGTCACGATCTGATAGATAAAGCCGCGATGGATGTCGGTCACCGCCGGTATGGGCGGCGCGGAGGGAAATAGAATGGTGTAGGTAGACTTAGCCACGCTGCTGTTGGTTGCGTCGCTGGCGACAGCAAGCGCCTCGATGGTGGTGGTTGTAGCAACAGCAATGGGGGCCGCGTAGGTTGCCGAGGCCGCTGTCGGCGTGCTGCCGTCGGTGGTGTAATGAATTGTTGCTCCAGCAGTGGCATCCGAGATAGTAACACTTTGCAGCGCGGTATAGGTTCCTGTATTGACCGAGAGCACCGGCGTTGCCGCCTGGGGATTGAGCACAGGGGTTGGGCTGCCGCCGCCCGCGCCTCCGCTGCCGCAACCAGCCAGCAGCACTGCGCATGAAAGCAGCACAGCCTTTGGGTATCCGATTGGCAAGCGCATCCTACTCTCCTTAACCCCGATCACAGCCTGTGATGAAAGCCCATGCAGACGAAGAACATGCATCGGAGGCAGATCATTCCTGCAACAACAATGTTCTTGCGCCGTCCCTACAGGACTCCGTTACGAAGGTTGGAATCCCCGATTCCCCACGCTGAAGCGCGGGGCTCAACAACTCTGCGCCTGCGGTGCGTTGGCGCAAACCTTACTGCACTTGATAGATGGTCATCGACTCCGCCTGCTCATCGATGCGGAGTTTGCCATTGCTGAGAAGAGGAACAGATCCGGTGGTGGGAGAGAGAACACTGAACTGGACGCAGTTCGCCAGCGAAGACTCCGCTACCGGCAGTTCGATAGGGTTGCTGTGCTTGGCCTTGTTGACCACGATCAGTAAGCGCGCAATGGAGTGATCGGACACGCAACCCGCATTCACGGGCGAGCGCACAAATGCAAAGGTGTCGGCATCGGCAAAGAGGTTCTGTTCTACGCCCGTTTGCACCTCGGGATGCGCGCGGCGCAAGGCAAGCAAGCCCGCTGTCCAGGCGAAGATATCCTGCTCGCGCGCGGTGCGGCCGGCCTTGGTGAAGGCGTTGTGCGCGTCTCCGGCAAAGCCGCCGGGGAAGTCGTGTCGGTTATCCGGATCGTCGCCGCCTTCGATTCCGATCTCGTCTCCGGAGTAAATCTGCGGCATTCCCCGCAGGGTCGTGAGCAATCCCAAAGCCAGTTTGAGCCGCGGCACGGAGCCGCCGGCCTGTGTGAGAAAGCGCGTCGTATCGTGGTTGCCGATGAAGGACACAAGGCGCTCGGGATGCGGATAAAGCGCATCCTGGCGCAGAACCTGAGTCAACGCGGTCATGGGCGTTGACTGGGTGAGAACATCGCGCAATGCGAAGTACACGGGAAAGTCGAAGGGGGTATCGAGTCCGGTATCGATGCCGCGATGCTCGGCTCCGCCGGCGAAGAACGAGGTGACCTCCGCGTCGCGATGGAAGACCTCGCCAACGGTGGTCAGATGAGGAAAGACGCCGTGCAGCGCTGCATGAAAATCATGCCAGAAGGCGCGGTCCACATAGGGAAATGTATCCAGACGAATGCCGTCGAGGTTGGCTGTTTCAACCCACCACAGCGCGTTTTGAATCAGGTAACGCGCGACCAGCGGATTCTCCTGATTCAGATCGGGCATGGCATCGGTGAACCAACCTGTGGTAATGGCGCTCCACGCCTGGCGCGGAGCATGAGGATCGACTAACTCATAAAAGTCGTGCTGGGCGCCAAGATGCTGCGCAAGCGTGCCGTGAAACCAGCCGGGCGCAGGCGGATCGGCGATCCATGGATGCTGCACGCCAAGATGATTGGGAACCAGGTCGATAACCAGCTTCATGCCCCTGCCGTGCAGCGCATCGGAGAGATGGCGGTAATCGTCCACGGTACCGAAATGCGCATCCACGGCGTAGAGATCGGTGGCCGCATAGCCGTGATACGACTCGGGCATGGATCCATTGGAGGCTACCGGTGTCGTCCACAGTGCGGTGACTCCCAGTTCTTGCAAATAGTTCAGATGCTGCTCGATGCCGGCCAGGTCGCCGCCATGCCATGCGCGCGGCGCGGTGCGATTGAACCCAGGTTGATTGTTGGCAGGATCTCCATCGGCAAAGCGATCGGTCATGATGAGATACAAAACATCGGCGGAAGAGAATCCGCTGTGCGCATGTGCATCTTGCAAGCGCTCGGCCAGTTGAAAACTGTGCCGGGCCTGGCCCTGCTTGTTGCTGGCCGTCACCCACAGGGTTTGCGGAGCGGCATGGGCGGTATCGATCCAGAGAAACGCCCAATGGCCGTTCTCCGACACCTGGGTGCGGGTGAGCGTTACATCCTTGCCCTCAACGGCGAACTCCGCGCCCTTCAGGCCCTGACCCTGCACCAGCAGCATGGGGTCCGGCATCTGGGACCACCAGCCCGGCGGGTCGATTTTTACGATTTGTGGCTTCTCGCTCTGGGACGCATCGGCTTTGAACGCTTCTACCTTGGGCGCGTCTAGTTTGGGCGTTGCCAGGGGCGAGGGTTGATTTTGTGTAACGGGTTGACGCGAATCTTGAGCCCCACAGGGCGAACAGGCACAGAACAAGGAACCAGCCAGGAGCAAAGATGGCCACATTCGCATGGAGTTCTCCGAAGAACGCGCGTCAAGGCAGCGAGGAAAAACATCTCTCGTCCACCGGGAAAAGGCCGTTGAGGCGCATGCATTGAAAGGCCGCGCCAGAAAGCGAGACGCAAGCGGATCGGGGCAGAAAAGATTGCTCCACGGCGGCAGAAACCGCCGTGGAGCAGGTTGGGAGAGGGTTAGAACGTCAAACGGAGCGAGAGCTGCAGTTGGCGTTGCGAGTTAGCGCGAACGCTGGTGATCTTTCCGAAGTTACCGTCGGTCATGTTGGTGTCTGGATTGGTGAGGGCCGGCGTATTGGAGAGGTTGAAGGCATCTGCGGTGAAATGCGCAGCCACCTTGTCATAGATGGGGAAGTCCTTGCCGATCGAGGCATCCAGGTCACGGTAGCCCGGCCCCGACATCGAATTGCGGACCAGCGTTCCGGGAGCGATGAAAGTACTGTTCTGGCCGTTTGGATTGAGCACCGTCGGGTAAGAGAAGGCGGTGGTGTCAAACCATTCGGTCTGCTTCTTGGGATAGCTGATTTTGCCGGTGAGGTTGGCGCGGTTGGTAAAGCCGCCGCCGGGGTGGGAGACGACACCTGTCGGTGAGGTGTACTGGTAGCTGCCGGTGGTGACGGTGATGGGCGTACCTGTTTCCAGGGTGGTGATGGCATTCAGATGCCATCCGCCTATGGCCTCGTTGATGGCCCAGGGGATGTTGGAGAGGAACATCTTGCCCCTGCCAAAGGGAAGCTCGCCCAGCACGTTGAAGGTGAAGACCTGGCGCTGGTCCTGATCGGAGCTGCCGTAGTTGTCCCTCATGTCGGGCCCGGCCGAGGTGATGAAGATGCCGGCGCCGGTGGTTCCGGTGCTGAAGGGCGCACTGGAATTGTCCATGGCGTGGGACCAGGTATAGGCCGCGGTGTACTGCACGCCGTTGTGCATCTTGCTGTTCAAATACAGTTGCAGGCCATGGTAATTGGATGAGCCGTTGTTGAGGCCCTCGTCGATGGAGCCGAAGTTGGTACCGCCGGCGTCCTTGTAGAGAACGGTGTTGGGCGCCGCATTCATGATCTGGCTATTCACATTGAGCCAGTTGGAGAGGTGCTGGGAGGAGGTGCCAACGTAGGCCACGTTGATCGAAGTGTACGAATTCAGTTGGCGCTGCACCTGAAGATTCCATTGCTGGATCATGGAGGTCGGGCGGTTGGTGGGGACCGAGATCAGATTGGCGTTGATGGGATCGGCACGATTGATGGTGGCGCCGAAGACCGGCAGGGGCAGTGCGCCTTGCGTGGCGGGAAGAGAAAGTCCACCGGCCGCGTTGCAAGCGGCATTGATGGTGTTCCCCTTGGAGTCGACGGTGGTGCAGGCAGGCGCGGCGCCGGTGAAGTCCAGACGCCATCCACCCTGTGAAGGCGAGTCGCTATAGTTGGCGGAACCGTTGAAATCGGGGTTCTCGCTCAACTGGTTGCCCACGCCGCCACGGTCGAGGAAGTAGTAGATGCCGTAGCCGCCGCGAACCGAGGTCTTGCCGTCGCCCAACAGATCGTAGGCGAAACCGATGCGCGGAGCGAAGTTGTTTTTGTTGGTGGCGACGACGTTGGGAGAAAGCCCGTTGGTCCCGGCTTGCTGCAAGGTCAGCGTCGTCAGATTGAAGTTGGACTGGTTGTTGTGGACTTCCAGCGGGAAGGTGTACAGGTCATAGCGCAGGCCGAGGTTCAAGGTCAGGCGGTGGTTCACCTTCCAATCGTCCTGTACATAGTAACCGGTCTCCCAGTTCTGGGTGACGAAGTAGCTGCTGGCCACGCCGATGCTGTAGTCGTCGACAAAAGCCGCCAGCATATCGGAGGTGGCGTTGCCGGTGAAGTTGTTGCCGCTGAAGTCGAAATAGCCCTTGGCGTTATTGCCCTGGAAGAACGAGACCTGGCGCTTTTCGATGCTGGCGCCAGCCTTGAGGGTATGAGGTCCCTTGACCCAGGAAACCGAATCCACAAACTGATTGCTGGATTGGGGAACGGTGTAAGGCCCGCCGTCTCCGGTGTAGGTGCCTTCTGGCCAGCCACCGTTGATGGCCGCGCCGCCGCCGAGCAGCGAGTTGCGGTTGGCGTTGAGAATGCCGAGATCGGCAGAGACCGGCACGTTGTCCATGGGGGGAACGTACCCGTAGAAGTTGTAGAGGTGACCGTAGCGGAATTCGTTGACGATATTGGCCGAGAAGGTATGGGTTTCGCCGACAGCCTCGCCACGCGGATGCATGGGGTTGACGCCGGTGCCGTAACCGGCAGGCAGATTGGGGTACTGGCTATTCTTGGTCAGAATGTCCTGACCGTAGCTGTAGCGCACGAAGACGTTGTCTTTGGAGGTTGCGGTCCAGTCCATGCGGATGTCGAAGTCATTCCATTTCTGGCTGCCTTCGGGGAATGAATCGTAATTCTCGCTCAAGCCGACATTGCCGCCGGTGCCGGTGGTGTTGTTGGGCAGCGGGAAGGCATTCAAATAGTTCAGCGCCGCCTTATTCAGCCGGTTAGCCGGGATCTTGTTGTTCGGGAAGGGCAAGCAGGTGGTGGGATCGTAGATGGTGCCGTTGGGCCCGGCCGTGGTGTTGCAACCGGTAACCTGCTGGTTAGGCACGCCCGTGCTCCAGCCGAAATTGGGGGTCGAAAGCAGTTCGGAGAAGTCGCCGGTGCGCATCAGCGGCGTGGCTACAGTGTTGGTTGCCTCCCCGTCGGGGGTGGTGAAGCGCAGGCCCTGATAGCCGCCAAAGATGAAGAGCTTGTTGTGCAGGAAGGGGATGGGACCACCGCCGGTGCCGCCGAACTGGGCTTTGTGGAAGGTACCTGCCGGGGTCGAGGGGCTGAAGTAATTCGGACTGGCGTTGAAGATCTGGTCGCGATCAAAGAAGAAGATGGAACCGTGATAGTGGTTGGTGCCCGACTTGATCGAGTTCTGCAGGATGGCGCCGCCGGCTTTGCCGAATTCGGCCGGAGCGACCGAGGTGGTCACGCGGAACTCTTCCATGTTTTCAACGGGGGTGATGAGAATCGTCGAGTTGACCAGCCCTTCATTGTTGTCCAGGCCGTCGAGTTCGAAGTTATTGGCTTCCTGGCGGAGTCCATTGGCCGAAATAGCCGAACCGCCGGTCTCCATACCACGCCAAGTCTCGGAGTTGCCGCTGGCGCCGGATGCGTCGCTGCCGTAGGCGCCACGCGTAACGCCTGGGACCAGCAAAGCGAGCTGGGTATAGTTGCGCCCGTTGAGGGGAAGCTCGGCGATCTGCTCGGACTCGACCACATTGCCGGTCGATGAGGTGGTGGTGTCCACGATCGGCGCGGCATCGGTGACGGTGACGGTGGTGGTGGCCGCACCCGGCTTCAGCCGGAAGTTGAGCGCCTGAATCTGCGAAACATCCAGTCGCAGGGACTCGGTCTGGGTCTCAAATCCCTTGACCGTGACGGTGGTCTGGTAGTTGCCGCGGACCAGGGCCTCGAAGTGGAAGTTGCCCGTGGCGTCGGCCACGGTTGTTTGCGTCAGGCCGGTGTCAAGGCTGATCAATTTGATCGTAGCGGCGGGGATCGCCGCACCGGTTTGGTCCTGAACTGTGCCGCGGATGCTCGCCAGATCGGTCTGGGCAAACGTATTGGGCGCCACCAGGAACGGCAGCAGAACCGCAAATGCCATCAAAATCATGGTCATGAACGTGCGGCTCTGTCCTAACGTTAAAAAGGTGAGACGATTTTGCTTCACAATGTCCTCCAAAAGGATGAACGACTCTGGCTCGCGGATGCGGCGAAACTTCGCCTTTCCTCGTAACCTCGCACCACATGACACCTTCGCAACAATCATCGTCAATTCACTCGGCACCTCTTCGCAGTCAATTGATCATATCCAGTTAACATGATTATTTATCAATACCTTGGAAAATCTTATCTCCTGGCAAATGACGTTTTTCAGGGCATAAAACAAACCTTAGAGCCATTCCGATTGCAACTTCTGTACACTAGAATCTTGATTTTCACCGGGCAGTGATGGATATGGCGGAACAGAAGAACGAGAACAGACGTCTGCAATTCGGTCTCTTCGAGGTTGACCTGAAGAGCGAAGAACTGCGCCGGTCGGGCGTTCGGGTCCATCTGCAGAGCCAGCCCTTCAAGGTGCTGGCCGCCCTGTTGGAGAATCCGGGGGAAGTGGTCTCCCGGGAGGCGCTGCAGCAACTGCTCTGGGGTTCGGACACCACCGTCGAGTTCGGCCACGGCTTGGGGATTGCGGTCAACAAGCTGCGCGAGGCCCTGGGCGACCACGCCGAAAACCCGCATTTTGTTGAAACGCTGGCCAAACGCGGTTACCGGTTCATCGCCCCGGTCAGGATCATCGAGCCGCGCTCTGCCACACCTGCAGCGCCTCCCGTCCTGCCCAGCGTGGCTGCGAAGACGCTGGTTCATTGGCACTGGCTGGCCGGATTGCTGGCCTGCCTTTGCCTTGGACTGGCGCTGGTTCTGTTGCTCCGCACACCGCCGCGCAAGCCCCTGCGGGTGGGACAGGTTACCTATTCCGGGCACGTATTGGCCAACGATCCGGAGGTGGAGAGCTTCTCCAGTTCGGCCAGCGACGGCACCCGGCTCTACTTTTCCCATGTCGAGGACGGAGACCCGGTGCTGGCCGTGGCGCTGGCCGCCAACGGCGAGGTCAGCCACTTCCACCTGCCCTCCGAAATTGCCGCTCCACTGATTGCGTCGCTTTCTCCAGACGGGTCCCAACTGATTCTTCACAGTCACTTGCAGGCTGAGCCGGAGCAGCCCCTGTGGATTGTTCCCACGCTCGGCGGCAACGCCCGGCGGGTTTCGAACGTGATGGCGCACGACGCCACCTGGATGCCTGACGGCCATCGCCTGCTCGTCGCCAGCGGCAACGACCTCATTGTGATGGGAGCCGACGGCAGCGATGCAAAAAAACTGGTGACAACCCCAGGCGAGCCGTTCTGGCTGCGCTGGTCGCCGGATGGCAAGCGCCTTCGCTTTACCCTCAACGACCGTAAACGCCAGACCACGGAGCTGTGGGAGGTGGCCGCGGATAGCAGCAATCTACACGCTTTGCTGCCCGGCTGGAACCAGCCGGCATCGGAGTGTTGCGGCAATTGGACCTCGGATGGAAGGGATTTTGTCTTTCAATCCAGCCACAACGGCCACACTGACATCTGGGCGCAGCGGGTGCGCACCTGGCCGTTGCCCAACGCCGAACCCCGCCAGATCACCAACGGGCCGCTGGACTACCAGGCTCCCAGCACCGCGCCGGGAAGCCGCAGCGTGTACTTTATCGGAGTCAACCAGCAGATTGAGCTGTTGCAGGAGCAGCCCAAATCGTCCACATTTGTGGCCCTGGACCAGAATCTGAGCACCGCGGCCCTGGCTCAATACTCGCCCGACGGACAGTGGGTGGCCTGGGTGAATGCCTCCGACGGCTCGCTGTGGCGCAGCCGGGCCGACGGCAGCGAGCGCATCGAGTTGACCAGCCCGCCGCTGCGCATCTTCAACATGAAATGGTCTCCGGACGACCGCAGCCTGGCCCTGATGGCCATCGAGCCGGGAATGCCGTGGAAGATCTACCTGCTCGACGCGGAGGGCGGCAAGCCAACCCCTCTGGTCAACGAAGACCGCAACGAAGCCGACCCGGATTGGTCGGCGGACGGCAAGTCGCTGGTCTTCGGGCGTCTGCCCGACCGCATGGACAGCCGCCAGCCCAAGGCGATCTACCTTTTGGAGATCAAAACCCTCAAGGTGACGGAGATTCCCGGCTCGAGCAGCCTCTTCAGTCCCCGGCTTTCACCCGACGGGCGGTACATCGCCGCCATGCGCCTGGATCAGAAGGCGCTGCTGCTCTTCGACCGCAAGCTAGAACAATGGACCACCCTGACCACCCATGGCGTCGGCGATCCCACCTGGTCCCACGACAGCCGCTTTCTATATTTTCAGGATTTTCTGGAGAGCGGCAAGCCGATTTACCGCATTGCCGTTCCCGCGGGGCGAGCCGAATCGGTGGCCATCATCGGCAACCTGCGACCCATCGCCGCCACCGACTTCCGGCTGATTGGCCTGGCCCCCGGCGACCGGCCCATGGTCAGCGCCCACACCTCGACCGTCAACCTCTATAAAGTCGACCTGAACGAACGCTAGAATCGCATCGGTGGAGCTATTTCCGATTTGGCGACGATCCGGGCTTTATCCTATTCGCGGCCTGCTTCTTGCATTTTGTACGTTTTCCCGCACCGTATGATTGGGATTTTCAAGTCGAGTACCAAACTGCGTGGATGAACCGATAATGCGGTAGGGTCAACCGAAACCACGGAAGACTCGGTTCCAAGAAGGCAGACGCCTGTTGCAGTCCGCAACTTGCGGATTCGTGTTTTTGTCGGTCAATTGTCTTGATCGGCGAGGGAAATCGCAGTAACATGCAGTGCATGTCTGAGACTGCGGAAAATCAGTTAGAGGGCTTTGTCGCCAAATTTGAACCCACTGTGGGTATGCTGATTCGCGGATGCAGGTCGGTAATGCGCAAGCGATTCCCGACAGCAAACGAATTAGTGTATGACAACTATAACTTCTTCGTGATCGGCTATTGCACGACTGAGCGGCCCTCCGATTGCGTTGTCTCGCTTGCGGCAAACTCAAAAGGACTAGGTCTCAACTTCTACCACGGCGCCTCTCTGCCTGACCCGCACGGTATCTTGCAAGGCAGCGGGAACCAGAATCGCTTCGTGAGACTGGGTGACATAGCCTCATTAAGCAGGCCAGAGGTTCAGGAATTGCTTGATGCCGCCGCGGCTCAAGCCGATCCTCCCTTCGCAACAAAGGGACATGGCAAGTTGATTATTCGATCGATATCCGATAAGCAGCGACCACGAAGGTGACCGGGTGAGGAGACTTTATCAAGTCCATCCAGGAGAACGTGAGGGTTTCTGATTCAGCGAACCTGGCTATTGCGCCTGAGTCTGAGTCACCGGCGACCCGGAAACTGCACCATTCCCAGATCTCCTTACCGGAAGGGCCGTCCCTTCACCTGCCCGGCTCCTTCGCGCACGGTGAGGAGTTGGTCGGCGGCGATGGATTTGAGGGACTCGACCAGCCCGGAGGGCCAGTGAATTTCCACGTCCACAGTGGTTGCGGGCCCCAGGCCGAAGTGCAGGCGGGGATCGTTGCTCGATAAGAAGCTGGACTGGCTCAATAACTCCTGGGCCTGCAACTTGCCTGCGTAGCGCACCAGCACGCGTGCGCCGATGGCGCTGCGGTTGCTTTTCACGCCCTCCAGACGGATCTTGATCCAATGGTTGCCGGGGGGAGCGTCGTTGCGCAGCAGCGTGGGCGGCTCATTCACGTTCATGACGAGCACATCGACGTCGCCATCGTTATCGAAGTCGCCAAAGGCCGCGCCGCGGCTGCAGTGACGGGCATTGATGGCGGCGCCGGCCTCCGCGCCCATCTCGACAAAGGTGGCGTCGCCCTGGTTGCGAAAGAGGATGCGCGGCGAGCGCGCGGGAAAAGCCGGCAGCACGCGGCCCACCTCGGGGTAGACGGTTCCGGTGATGAGCAGAATGTCGGGATTGCCATCGTTGTCAAAGTCGGCCAGGCCGGCGCCGAAGCAGACAAAGCGGGTCTCCCCCTTGAGGCCGGCGGGGATGGTTACATCGTCGAAATTGCCTTTGCCGTCATTGCGGTAGAGGCCGGTGGCCTGATTGTAGTAGTGGGTCTTGAGCAGGTCGGTGTGGCCGTCGAGGTTGTAGTCGCCCAGGCTGCCGCCCATGCCGCCCATCAGGCGTCCATCGCCGCTGAGCGCGACGCCGCGAAACAATGCCTCTTCGCGAAAGGTGCCGTCGTGGTTGTTCATCAGCAACAAGGAAGGGGTTGAATCGCAGACGACCAGAATATCCGGCCAGCCATCTTCATCCGCATCGAAGGCCAGGACGGTTAGTCCATAGGACCCGCGAAAGCCGGCGACGCCCGACTCCTTCGAAACATCGGTAAAAGTGCCGTCGCCATTGTTGCGGTAGAGGTAGTTCTGCGCCTTGGGCAGACCTAGCGGCCCGCACAGCGTGGGTACGCCCTGGAAGTTGCAGTTGGGCACGGACAAGGACGGCATGGGCGCCGTGGCCTGATCCATTTCCAGATAATTCGAAACAAACAGATCGAGATGACCGTCGCGGTTGTAGTCCACAAAAGCGCAGCCGGTGCTGTAGCGATTGGTGGGGTGGAGCAACCCGGCCTTGGCCGTAACATCGGTAAAAGTGCCGTCGCCGTTGTTGCGATAGAGGCGATTCTGCCCGTAGTAAGTAAGGAAGAGATCTTCGAAGCCGTCGTTGTTGTAGTCGCCCACGCAGACACCCTGGGCCCAGCCGGTATCGAGCAGTCCGGCCTTGGCGGTTACATCGGTGAAAGTGCCATCGCGATTGTTTTTGTAGAGGCGGTTGCTGGCGTTGGGCGGCGTGCCTTTGAGCCTGCGACCGCCCAGGATGAAGATGTCCATCCAGCCGTCGTTGTCGTAGTCGAAGAAGGCACAGCCGCTGGCCATGGATTCGAAGATGTAGGTGAAGCTGTCGGGCTCGCCATAGATGGTCGGTTCGGTCAGGCCCGCGGATTGGGCTACATCGACAAACTTAGAGAACGCAGGCTTACCCGCCGGCAGCGCCGCGCGCAGTTCGCGAGGAAGCAGAACCGGAGCGAGAGCCGCGGGAAGGGTGTGCAACAAGCGACGGCGCGTCCATGAGTCGGTCTGTTCGTTGCCCTTCATCGTCGGCATACTCCTGCTGCATGGGCTGGTGTTGGGAACCGTTTCAGCGCTAATCCCGCGCGCGCGCCAGCTTCTGACTGAGTTCGAGAGCGGCCTTGTTTTCCGGCTCAATCTTGAGTGCGTTGGCCACGGCGTCCTGTGCTTCCTGGAAACGGTTCTCCATGCCCAGGGCGGCGGCCAGACCGATCCACGCCTGAACGTAGTTGGGAGCCGTCTTTAACGCCAGCCTGAACCTCTGTTCGGCGGCGGTATGATTGCCCTCGCGGGTTTCCAGGTAACCAAGCTGGTATTGTGCGGGGGCAAACTCCGGATCGGCCTGGATAGCCTGCAGCAACGCCGCGCGCTCCCCCGCGCTGTCGCCCACTTCGCCCAGAACCACGCCCAGCCGGTAAGCCAGCGCGGGATTGCTGGGCAGCGCAGCACTGGCCTCGCGAAAGAGGTCGGCGGCCTTGCGGTTGTCTCCACTCTTGACGGCCTCTTCCGCCTGGGTGGATTTCAAAATGGCCAGGGATTTATCCGATTCTTCCTTCAACCTCTGCTGATAGAGCTTGAGTTGCGCCTGCGCCTCTTCTGTTCTCCCCAGCGTGCGCAGAACCTTGGCCAGTTCGAAGCGGAGTTCCGGCTCATTGTCGCCGACTTCGATGGCCCTCTGGAACTGCTCTCTGGCCCCGGCGGCGTCTTGCAACTGCTCAAGCACCACGCCGAGATTGTAGTGGGAGTTATAAAAGCCGGGATTCAGAGCCACCGATTCCTCAAGGTGCTTGCGGGCCGCGCCGTAGTCTCCCGCACCGCGCTCCAGCAGGCCGTTGAGAAAGAGAAGGTCAGCGTCGTGCGGGGCCAGCAGCAAGAGTTTGCGGCCCAGCGGCGTCGCGGTCTGGTTGTCTCCGTTGATGATCAGGGTGCGCAGGTAGATGCGCTGCGCCTCGATGTCGTTGGGCTTTTGGCGCGCCAGTGTTTCGGCCACCGCTTGCGCCGCCGCGCTGTGCGCGATATGAATGTCGAGCGAAACCAGCGCTCCACTGAGACCGTCGGAGCCGGGATAGGTCTTCAGGCCTTCGTTGAGCAGCTTTTGAGCGTCATCGAACATGTCGGCCATGCGATAGGCAATGGCCAGATCGAGGGTCAGATTCTCGTCGAGCGGCGCGGAGCGAAGCTGGCGAATCACCGTCCCGTAATCCCCGGCTGCGAGCGAAAGCTTGGCAAGCCCGTCGAGCGCCTTCTTTGCGGCGGGATCGATCTTGAGTGCTGCCTGAAAGGCCTCTACGGCACAGGAGGTCTGGTGCCTTTCGCTCTGCCAATTGCCCAGTGCGGTGTAGGCATCGGCAGTGGGATGAGCGTGAATCCGGGCCTCGATGGAGGGCGGGCCGGAGCAGTTCTCTGCCCACGCAGTGGGAACGGCGCACAGGCAGGCCGCAAGGATCGTCCAGTTCCTCGCGCGCATCGCCCGCGAGGAGACTTTGTCTACTGAACTCCGCGCACCCGTAAAGCCCATAATGACCAGTGCTGAGAATAATCGAGCGGCTGCAACCCGTGCAAGGAGGAAGCCATATCGCGTATTCTGCGCATTTGGGCTGTAAGAACTCCTAAAATGCGAAAGAGAAGCTGCGCCTCAGAGCGCTGCGAGCCCCCGCAACCAAGCTAAACAACCATGCAGGACATTCGGGAACGTAGACAAGCAGATCGAGGCGGTTCCGGAAATTCGGACAAGGGGTCAAGTGGAGGTTCTATTCTTGCGCAGCCTAAAATGGCTGGGATGAGGAGAGCACGCTCAACGAGGCAAAGCGCCAAGGTGTGAACATGCTTCCCAAGAGAATGCCCCAGTGAGGACTTTGCCTTGGATTACCCCAGGTTTCCCTCCAGGGTCCCCACAAAAGTCCCAACAGTGGCCGTTCAAGATGAACCCACCAACCACGTATACTGTTCATTCTAAATGGTAGGCGAGGCAGGGCTCGAACCTGCAACCCCCGGCTTAGAAGGCCGGTGCTCTGTCCAGTTGAGCTACTCGCCCACGTGCCAACAACTTCCATATTATCAATGCTTTAAAGTGCTGTCCAGTTGGTTTGTCCGGCTATATTGTGGACCGCCGGACAACTCTGCACCACCCTGCCCTCGTGACGCTCTACTGCACAAGGCATTCCGTGGCTCACTGCTCGATCTTTGCAGCTTAGTGAGTGGATCGTCCTTCCCATCGGCTTGCGCCATGAGAAGCAGCACCGTTCTCAGTTTACCCCAAGGGAGATCAGCGCCTCCGCAATCGAGCCCGCCCAGCCGTCGATCTCCTCCCAATCGCGAAAGTCGCCGGCGGGAAAGATCGCGTCGTTCTTGTTGATGGGCAGTTTACGCAACAGGCGGTGAAAGAAGCCCAGTTTGCCGTGGTCCATGACGCCGAAGAAAACATGGTGGTCACGGGGCTGGATTGCCGCGCGCAACTCTGCGATCTCCCTGGCCTCCTGCCGGTACTGCGGGTCATTGGTCTGCGGGTCGCCGGGCTTGAAACCCAGCGGGCCGCTGGAGAAGAGCCACACCGGCAGTTTGGCCAGAGCCGCGCGGTTGCGGCGTACAAACTGCCTGGCCGGCTTCATCCAGTGGAAGAAGTAAGCGGCGCTACCGACCACGACGGCCTGGTATCCGGCCGGGTCTGAGGCACGGGAGGCGGGCTGTAGGTCCGCCTCCAGACCCCGCTCCCGCAGCGCCGTGGCGATGCGCTCGGCGATTCCCTCGGTGGCTCCGTAACGGCTGGCGTAGACGACCAGAACTTTCATACTGCCTCCGCCGCGCGGAAGTTTTTTGCGTTCGAGCGCAAACCATTCCGCGGGCACGACGGCACAGTAGCCCACTCCACTCGTCGCCGCCGTGGCCGCCGTCACAGGAACGCAGCTGCCGAAGAAGATTTGCTCTTCACTCTCTTGGCTCTTGAAAATCCACCGCAGATGCTTCGCTGCACTCCCCTTGAACAAAGTTTGGAGGATAGGAAAAGGATCAAAACAAGTACAGCAAGTCAGCCCCCGCTACGCGGGGAGAGCAAGTCAGCGAGCTTCTTCATATGCTTAAGACTCGAGTCCCTATCGCCCGTAGCGCTTCTGGTGCCAGACCCAGGCGGTGCGCAGGATCTCGTCGAGTTGGGTGTAGCGCGGCTTCCAGCCCAGTTCGGCGATGGCCCGTTCGCTGCTGGCGATAAGCACGGCGGGGTCGCCGGCGCGGCGGGGGCAGATCTCGGCAGGAATCGGATGGCCGGTTACACGGCGGGCCGACTCGATGACCTCACGTACGCTGAAGCCCTTGCCGTTGCCCAGGTTGTAGATCAGGCGGTCCTGCGTTTCAAGGGCGTGCAGGGCCAGCAGGTGGGCGTCGGCCAGATCCGAGACGTGGATGTAATCGCGAATGCAGGTGCCGTCGGCGGTGGGGTAATCTTCGCCGAAGATTTTGATGGCGGCGCGGCGGCCCAGTGCCACATCCAAAACCAGGGGAATCAGGTGCGACTCCGGCTCGTGGGCCTCGCCGCGAGTGATGCCCGCAGGGCCTTCCGGCGCTCCGGCTACGTTGAAGTAGCGCAGCGAGGCGTAGTGCAGCCCGTGGATACGGTGGAACCAGCGCAGCATGTGCTCGACCAGCAGCTTGGACTCGCCGTAGGCGTTGGTCGGCTCCAGTTTGGCGTCTTCGCGGATGGGAACCGTCTCCGGCTCGCCGTAGACCGCTGCCGTCGAGGAGAAGACCAGCCGTTTGGGGCCGTGGGCCAGCATGGCCTCCAGCAGGCTCAGCGTTGAGGCGGTGTTGTTGCGGAAGAAGATCTCCGGCTTGACCATGGACTCACCGGCTTCAATGAGGGCGGCAAAGTGGAGAACGCCGTCGAAGGGTTGGCCGGCGGCTTTGGCCTCGATGAAAAGATTTTCGATCGATTCCCGATCCGACAACTCCCCTTCGACAAAATCAACCCCCGGCGGCAACAAATCCCGCCGTCCGTGGCTCAAGTTGTCGAAGGCAACCGCCCGGTGGCCCTTTTCCACCAGTAGCCCGGCCACCGTCCCGCCAATGTAGCCCGCCCCGCCCGTCACCAGAATCTTCATTGTCGTTTTCTACCCTTCCCCAAACGCTTTTCTGTTCTCCGAGTCTATTCTATGGGAGGGTCTTGTCGATTCGGCAGGTAGGGCTTTCGCCAACCGCCAGAGGTCTGCAACAATTGAAGAGAACAATTCACCCCGGAGTGCTGGTGATTCCTCCCGGCGCCAGGGAATGGGATGAAAGAGAGCATTCCCGCTGTGGTTTCCCCACCGCGCGCCGATGCATATACTGAGCGATGCAGAAGTTTGCAGCAAGAATCGTATCCCTGAGCGCGCCAAACCGCCCCTATGGCATGGTGTGCGAGGAGCAAGTCGCTTCGAATGCGTCGTTTGGATCACAGTGCGCTCTGCGCCAAGGACAGGAACCATGCCGGTGAATCGAGATTCTGGAAGCAGCAGTTTCGGGTTGTTGCCCGAGCCCGAGGGCCGGTCGGGATCGTTTATCACCAGCATGGTGGTCAACGGGTTGATTCTGACGGCGGTGCTGGTCTTCAGCCTGGTCTTCAAGCCGGTCATTGTCGAGCACCATTACGAGCAAACCACGCTGATTCTGCCCAACACCCCGCCACCGCCGCCCAAGACCAAGATTCTGCCGCCCAAGCTGCCCGACCCTCCCAAACTTCCTGAACTTAAGCTGGAAGCTCCCAAGATCGTGATGCCGCATCTGGAACCCAAGCCGGAGAAGCAGCTCCAGATGGAGGCCAAGCTGAATGCCCCCGTTTTGAAGACGGCCAAGCCGGCTGTAATTCTGGCCCCGCAGCCCAAGGCTGCTCTCACCGCCGCGATGCCCGCCCAGGACAGCCACGTCAAGCCCTCGACGGCGCCGGTGCATCTGGGCGAGACCTTCGGCGTCAAGCCCAATCCCAACGCCACGCGCCCGGCGACGGTGGCGGCGATTGGCAATCCTTATGGCGGCATGAACGGCCCCTCGGTGGCCCCTCACGGGGTGGTGGGGTCGACGGGCATCGGCAACGGTCTCAAATCCGGCTCGAATGCCGGTATGGTGGGCAAGGTGGCTTCGGCGGGCATTCCCGCGGCCGCGGCTGCCGGCCCGGCCAGCATGGGCAAGGTCGCCGCGGCAGGAATTCCGGCACAGGTGGCCCTAGCCGCCGCGCCAAAGATGACGGTGGCCCCGGCGACGACCAATCTGGAAGTTCTCTCCAAGCCCCCGGTGCAGTACACCAGCGAGGCCCGGCAGTTGAAGGTGCAGGGCGATGTGGTGCTGCGCGTCACGTTTACTGCCCGCGGCCAGGTGCTGGTGCAGTGCATCGTGCATGGGCTGGGCCACGGTCTGGACGAGGAGGCGCGCCGGGTGGCGCAGCAGATTCGCTTTCGTCCCGCCACCCGCAACGGTCAGCCGGTGGATCTGACCACCACCATCACCATTTCTTTTCAACTGGCGTAGCAGCCGTGTGTCGTAGCATCATCTGTAGTCCAGCAAGCGAACTTTGAACTCTGCCGCGGAGCACCTTTGGGTCTACGCGGCGCGAGCATGGTGGCACTCTTTTAGGAGCCGGTAATGACGTTTCGAAAGCTCTACCTTCCCTTCCTGATTTTGGTTCTGGGCGTGGCCTGCGCGTCTGCCAAGAAGCAGCCCAAGTACGAGCAGCTCCACCCCCTGACCCCCGAGCAGGCGGCCCTGGTCAACAAAGCCATCGCCCGGGAGAAGGTCCTGATCAAGAACATCCAGCAGCGTACGCCGCTGGTGGAGACCTACATCCAGAACGTCAAGCCCGACGTGAAGCTCTACCAGGTGCCCATTCAGGACGAGTACATGCTCAGCCGCATCGACTTCGGCAAGGGCTTCTTCGACAAGAGCTACGTTCCGCGCACCATGGCCAAGAAGGGCTTCTTCAAGAACTCCGTGGCCTCGGTGACCGGCCTCTCCAAGGCTCTGCACCTGGACAAGCACGTGACCACCAATCCTCTCGGCTTCACCGAGATGATGTTCCTGGACCCCAACAACTTCGACACCCAGCACTACGCCTTCAATTACGTGCGCCGCGAGTTCCTGGGTTCGGTGCGCACCTGGGTCTACGATGTGCAGCCTAAGGTCAACGGCAACGGCCGCTTCTACGGGCGCATCTGGGTCGAAGATCAGGACGGCAATGTGGTCCGCTTCAACGGCACCTTCACCCATCCCAACCCCGAAGAGGCCTCCAAGCTCTACTTCCACTTCGACAGTTGGCGCATGAATGTGCAGCCCGGCATCTGGCTGCCCGTCGAGGTCTACGTCGAAGAGACAGAGCGCATCGAGGGCAACAAGTCGGTGGGCCTGAAGGCGCAGACGCACTTCTGGGGCTATTCGCTGAAGCTGCCCACACGGGAGAGCGAGAACGTCAGCGTCAAGGTCGACGACGCGGTGGACAAGAGCGACGACGCCCAGGATGTGGGTCCGCTGCAAGCCACCCGCGCCTGGATCACGCAGGCCGAGAACAACGTCATCGATCGCCTGGTCGAGGCCGGACTGGTGGCTCCGCTCAATCAGGGCGGCTACGAGCAGACCGTGCTTGAGCAGATCGTGGTCAACCTGGCCGTGCCCAACAATCTGGCCTTCACCGATCCGGTGCACTGCCGGGTGCTGCTGTCGACCACGGTCGAAACCACCACGGTGGGCAACACCATCCTCATCAGCAAGGGGCTGATCGACTCCCTGCCCAGCGAGGAGGCCATCGCCTCGGTAGTGGCCATGGAACTGGCGCACATCGTCATGGGCCACCACATCGACACCCGCTACGCCTTCAACGACCGCCTGCTCTTTCCCGATGAGGCCACCTTCCAGCGCATCGATATGGACCACTCCGTCCACGACAACGCCGAAGCCGCCAAGCGCGCCATGGAGTACCTGAACGCCTCGATGTACAAGGACAAGCTGCCCAACGCCGGCCTCTATTGGGAGCAACTGGCGGAGCGCGGCAAGGTGCTCAAAGGCCTCAATACGCCCAAGTTGGGCGACTCCCTGCTCAAGCAGGACGGCACTCCCTGGATGGCCGATCTGGCCCACTCGGCCCCCAAGATCAACTGGGACGACCTGGCCCAGACCGCGGCCCTGCCCCTGGGCAGTTGGCTCAAGACCGATCCCTGGGACGACAAGGTGCACATGCTCAACGCCAAGCGCTATCTGCCCATGAATCCGCGCGACAAGATGCCGTTGGAAGTGACGCCGATCTACTTCAAGCTGCAGCGCTACGACGCCAGCAAGCTCAACCCTGCGCCGGCAGCCGCACCACCCGCTGCTGCGCCCACGACGCCGCAACCGGAAGCCGCGCCGCCTTCGCCCACACCCGCGGGGACCGATCAACAACCCCCCGCCGCTTCGCCCACCTCTTAGTGGGATTGCACATCTTCTTTGGCCGGAAGCGCTTTAACCCGGCTATTGACGCTTTTCGAGCGCCGCCGTACCCGTTTTGGGCGCTCCGACCTACCCGGATCAAGACGTACAGAGTGCCCATGAAACGATCTGTTGCGCTTCTCGCCTGTTTCGCGCTTGCGGTTTTCAACGCCGGCGCGCAGGCGGTCCACTCCGCCCAAGTCAATGTCCGATCTTCGCTCTCCGTGGGCCTGATGCTCTCGGACTTCCAGCCTTATTCCGGTGCAACTACCGTTGGCTCGACGCAGTACTGGTCTTCGCACCACGTGCTTCTCGGCGAGGGCGCCTGGGTGGATTACCGCTATTCGCACTGGCTACAATTGGAGGCCGAAGGCCGTCTGCTGCAGTCGGATAAACACGAATCCGACGCACGCACCACCCGGCCGGCGGGTTACTCGGCTTTTGGCGAAGACAGCTTTCTGCTCGGTCCGCGGGTGCCCCTGCATTCTTTTGGCCGCGCAACGCCCTACGCCAAGGCGCTCTTCGGCTTCGCTTATTCCACCGGCGTCGCCAGCTACGCCACCAAGACCACCAGCGATGTGGCCTATATGTACGGCGGCAACGCTTCTTCCTTCGCCATGGCCGTGGGCGGGGGTGTGGATTATCGCCTCTCGCGGCATTTGAACTTTCGCGTGTTGGACGTCGAATGGCAGAGTTGGAATCAACAGATCGCGGCTTCCAGTCCCGCATCGACCTCCAACTTGACCATTCATCCCTTTGGCGTGAGTACCGGCCTCGCCTACAGGTTTTTTTAGCGCAGATTCCTGTGAGCCTCTGCCGCTTCCAGGGCAGCCGCTCATGTCGGCCGCAAGGCCTGCCAACCAACTCCTCCGAACGGCACGATGGCGGGGACTTTTTAGACCGATGGTGCACTTTTCTCCCTTTGGCGCACCCTTGACCAATTGTTGTATGCTCCTGGAGCCGCACAAGTACGATGAAAAGACTTGCCGCAATTCTTCTTTGCTGGATGCTTGCCGGCGCCGCTCTCCGCGCCCAGGCTGTCCCCTCCGCCACTACCGGCCAGTTTTCCATCACCGCCGGCGCGATAGGCTCCATCTTCCAGCCCGACTACCTGGGCAGCAACATGGCTCAAACGAATGGCCAGAGCATCCGCTTCGGGCTGGTCGGCGTGGGTACGTTTGTCGATCTCCGATTCAGGCGCTGGATACAAGTGGAGGCAGAGGGGCGCTGGTTGCAATTCAATATCAACCCGGTCAACGCCAACGTGCAGGTTTCCGGCACGCCTCCTACGGTGAATGACCCCACCCACGAAGTGACAGAGAGAACCTACCTCATCGGCCCGCGTATCCCCTTGCACCGCTTCGGGCGCGTCACACCCTACGTCAAAGCACTGGTGGGTTTTGGCCGCACCAGCCTCAATCCCGACCTGTTTCCGACCATTGCAGGTTCGCCAGACTTCGGCGGCTTCGCTCAGGCCTATGGCGGCGGGGTCGATTACCGCCTCAGCAAACACATCAACATCCGCGTCTTCGATGCCGAGTACCAGAGTTGGACGCTGTCGATCCTGAACACCGCCACGAGTCAGACTTGGAACTTCCCCATCCATCCCTACGGCGCCAGCGCCGGCATCAGCTACCGGATTTTTTAGACGAATGGCTAAATACCATCCCCCGCTTTGCCTTCTCTCCGATGAGAGACGCAAACCGGGGGATTTTTCTTGGCCGAATCAACCTGAATCCAGCAGGCTTCCTCGGGTTTGGGACACTGCTTTGCGAGAAGACATCCAAAGTTCCAAGTATCCAAAGTTCCAAGTATTTGTCATCCTGAGCGAAGCGAAGGATCTGTGATTCCGGCATCGCCCCATGGGAGAACGTAATACCGCAGATCCTTCGCTTTGCTCAGGATGACAAACGATTTTGAATAGATAGTTCCTCCATCCTGGACTCCGGCAGCGAAGGAGTCGCCGGATTGAGGATCAGAGATACCGGGCGCAATGCAACATGTCTGATCCCGGTTAAAGGGACAGTGGTATTCCTACCGTTTCTGCATCGCCGATTGCAATTCCAGAACTTGCAGTTGCACCTGTTTGATCTCGGTCAGCATCTCGACGCGGCTGCGATTGATCATGTGCTTGAGGATTTCCATGGCACCACAGGTAAACAGAACAGTCAGGCCGATCATGAAGCGGTGGCCGTGCGGCGTTTCTGCAAAGCTCTCTCCGCGCCAGAGAAAGACCATCAACAGCGCAATCACATAGACCCAAAAGGCGCGGGTGAACCACTTTTCGATGCGCAGACGGCGGGTGTGCCGGGCCAGCGCCGTTTCGACATCCTTGCGGTAGTCCTCCGCACGCGCCGGGTCGGGCAGGTGGGTCAGTAGACGGTCGCGCAGTGTGCTAGTTTCCTTGGCCATTGAATCCTCCTTGCAGAATCTGTTTGAGAGCTTGCTTGGCGTAGTGCATCCGCGATTTGACCGTGCCGACCGAGCAGCCAACGATCTCTGCAATCTCGGCCAGCGGCAGATCTTCGAGAAAGTGCAGCACCAGAACCTCGCGATGGCGCAGCCCGATCTCAGCAAGCCCGCGATGAATGGCTGCGGCGTCCTCGGCCGCAAACGACGGCTCTTCGGCCTCCTGGAAGTCTTCCAGGTGGGCCTCTTCGGCACGCTCGCGGACACGATCGCGGCGGACCGAATCCACCGCCAGACCGTGCGTCAGCCGATAGAGCCATGAACGCAGTGCGCCAGGATCGCGCAGCGTGTGAATGCTCTTGAAAACCTTGACCCAAACCTCCTGCATAACATCCAGGGCCCGGTCCCGGTCGCCGGTCAGAGAGGCCGCATAGTACAGCAACGGGCGCTCCATGACGGCGATCAGATCTTCAAAGGCGCCCGGCTCATTGGTCTGGCAGTGCAGCGCCAACCACTCGTACCGGGCTCGATCTGGGCTTTCCATAGGCATTCGTAACTTAAGTCGCAGGCGGGGTTGCAAAGGTTCAATGCAAGCAATTCTATGGATTCAAAAAAGAATGGGCCACCCGCGAAGGGTGACCCGGTCTGTTTGCGCTTCATTACATGCAGAGAAGGTTACAAGGCGGCGAAGCCGCATCTGCCCCACCGCAGGTGGTTTAGGCGGGCGAGGGCGATCCTTCCGGAAAGCCCGTGCCGGCGCGGGTTTCAGGTTTGAGCACCTGTTGGCCGCCGCCGCCCGTATCCGACGGCGAAGCCAGCACCGAGCGCATGGGGGGCAATTCCAGGCCCTCGATGAGCATCCGCACCTCTTCGGCGTCGATGGTCTCGCGCTCCAGCAGCGCGGCGGCGATGCGGTGCATCGCGTCCTGATGAGTCTCGATGATGCTGTGTGCCGACTGGTAGGCCTCGTCGATGAGGCGGCGCACCTCGAGATCGATCTGCCGCGCCGTCTCTTCCGAGAAGTCGCGGTGCTGGGCGATCTCCCGGCCCAGGAAGATCTGCTCTTCCTTCTTGCCGAAAGTCAGCGGGCCCAACCTGCTCATGCCGTACTCGCAGACCATGGAGCGGGCCAGTTCGGTGGCGCGCTCAATGTCGTTGCCTGCTCCGGTGGTCATCTCGCTGAGGAAGATCTCCTCGGCCACACGTCCCCCGTAGAGCGTAGCCAGCCGCGTCTCCAGGTAGGAGCGCGAGTAGCTGTGGCGATCGTCGGGCAGGTACACCGTCACGCCCAGCGTCATGCCGCGAGGGATGATGGTGACCTTGTGAATGGGGTCGGAGTCGCCACGCATGAACGAAACCAGCGCGTGGCCGCCTTCGTGATAGGCCGTGTTGCGCTTCTCCTCGTCGGTAAGCAGCATGGACTTGCGCTCGGCGCCCATCAAGACCTTGTCCTTGGCCAGCTCGCAGTCGTACATGGTGACCTGCTTGCGGTTCAGGCGGGCGGCGTTGAGGGCGGCCTCGTTGACCATGTTGGCCAAATCTGCGCCGCTGAAGCCCGGTGTGCCGCGCGCCAACACGTTCATGTTGACGTCGTCGGCGATGGGAACCTTCTTCACATGGACGCGCAGAATCTCCTCGCGGCCGCGGATGTCGGGCAAGCCCACCACCACCCGGCGGTCGAAGCGCCCGGGGCGCAGCAGCGCCGGATCCAGCACGTCGGGCCGGTTGGTCGCCGCCACCAGAATCACGCCATCGTTGGACTCGAAGCCGTCCATCTCGACCAGCAATTGGTTGAGGGTCTGCTCGCGCTCGTCGTGGCCGCCGCCCAGACCGGCGCCGCGATGGCGGCCTACCGCGTCGATTTCATCGATAAAGATGATGCACGGCGCGTTCTTCTTGCCCTGCTCGAAGAGGTCGCGCACCCGGCTGGCGCCCACGCCCACGAACATTTCCACGAAATCCGAACCGGAGATGGAGAAGAACGGCACGTTGGCCTCGCCGGCCACGGCCCGCGCCAGCAGCGTCTTGCCGGTTCCCGGAGGCCCCACCAGCAGCACGCCCTTGGGAATGCGCCCGCCCAGCTTCTGGAACTTGGCCGGCTCGCGCAGATATTCGATGATCTCCTTCAGCTCTTCCTTGGCCTCGTCCACGCCGGCCACATCTTTAAAGGTGACCTTCTTCTGCTGCATGGAGAGCAGGCGCGCACGGCTCTTGCCAAACGACAGCGCCTTGTTGCCGCCCGACTGCATCTGCCGCATCATCAGGAACCAGAAGGCGATCAGCACCACGATGGGTCCGACATTGATGAGCAGTTGCAGCGGGAAGTTGCCGCTCGGTTCCTTTTTGGGGAAGTAGACCCCGGCGTCGAGCATCGCCTTTTCCAGATCCTCGAAGTGCTCGCCGACGTAGGTATGGAACTGCTCATTGGGCGAAGCCTTCAGGTGGCCGTGCAACTCGGTTCCCTGGATCTCCGCGTCCTTGACCAGCCCCTGTTTCACCTTGCCGAACAAGTCGGAATAGGCGATCTCCGTAACCTTGTTCACGCTGGCAGTCCTTTGCACCACGCTCCCAAGAAGCACGAGGCAGACCAGGATAAAGACCCAGAAGATGATCGTTTTAACGGTCGAATTCACCAGGATTCCTCTTTTCGTCGGGGAAGAAAATACTCATCGCACCTTCAACACCACCCGCTTCTTCCTTAGACGCTTGGCTCGGCCCATAGGTTCCAGGATCGATACCAAGCCCCCCGGAGGCAGACACAAGTCTCCCTCTGCTTGGACGAGCAGTTCTTCCGATTGTACTCTCAAGGCGAGGAATCTTGCAGCCTCGAAGAGCGGCTGTCTGGAGTCGTTTCTTCTATTTTCAGGCCGCTGCGAACGCTCCAGCAGCTTGGACTAGGAAGATCATCCCATCGTGTCCGTCAATGTTGTTGCCATGACGGAGAGATCGCTCTCCGGCTCCAGTTCCACGCCCTTCATCCAGACGATGCGCCCGTCCACTTCCAGAACCGGCCACTGCTCCCGGTCCGATCCCGTAACCCGCAGCCGCTCCAGCACTTCTTTCACCTTGCGGGGACGGCTCGTATGGCGTGGGCGAACCCGGTCGCCTGGCCTCCAATTGCGCAAGAGGGCGGTCAGGCCGGCGTGGTTGAAGCCGTCCGTTACAATCCGCAGACGAACGCCGAAACCCTCGATCTCACCCGGCACGGGACCGCGCACTTCCATCTCCGCCTCGGCCTCTGGCGCGGCCGGCGGGGTCATGCGCAAACGCAGTTCGCGGTGGGTCCGCTCGGCGCGCAGCCCCCCGGCCAGCTCCCGCTTCTGCCCGGCCCGGCCCTTGATGGCCAAATCCCGCAACGCTTCGGTGGCGGCAAAGTCCAACGAAACGCCCAGTTGTCCCGACGCAGCCCGCAGCAAGCGCCGTTGCATCGCCGTCGGCTGCTTGGCTAAACTGAGCGCCTCCAGCGCCACTCCGGTTCCCGCGGCGCGTCCTCCACCCCGCACCGGACTGCCCGGCAAGATCAATTGCGGCGCCAGCCAGGCCAATTGCCCCGCCCACCAGATTTCTTCGTCGCGGGCCAACTCGGCCATCTGCGCCAGATGCTCGCGCAGGCGCGGGTTCCAGCGCTCCAGCTCCGGCAGTAATTCGCGGCGGATGCGGTTGCGGGTAAAGCACATCTCCTGATTCGAGGAATCCTCGCGCCAGCCTTGGCTCAAGCCGCGCAGATACGCCTCGACATCGGTCCGCGTGGTGGCCAGAAGCGGTCGCACAATCCGCCCCTCGGGATGCTCGACGACGGGATGGATGCCGCTCAGTCCCTCGATCCAGGCGCCGCGCAGAAGTTTGTGCAGCACCGTCTCGGCCTGATCGTCTTTGGTGTGCGCCGTGGCCACGGCCTCCACATCGTCCATCGCCATCAGTTGACGAAACCAGCCGTAGCGCACCCGCCGCGCCGCTTCTTCAATGGTTTCGCCGCTCTTGCCGGCTACCGCGGCTACCTCCACGCGTTGGGTGAAAAAGGGCACGCCCAACTCTCGTGCCAGATTGCGGCAGAATTCCTGGTCGGCGTCTGCCTCGACGCCGCGCAGTCCATGATGCAGATGGGCGGCGCTGACCACCAGCCCCAATTCCCTGCTGCGCTCAGCCAGAACGCGCAACAGCGCCACCGAATCGGCGCCTCCCGAGAGGCCCACCGCCAGCCGCATCCCCGGCTTCAAAAAGGTCGTATCGATTGGAAACGAGAGGGTCGTACTTCGCCGCATGGCAACCATCATATGCGGCGGACGGCTACTCTCGCAGAGGTTTTTGCACTTTAGTGCTCTATTTGAGTTACTTGCGGTGTAGGCCGCCCCAAAACGATTCTTGCCTCTTTCTCAGCCTTCAACCCGATTCGCACAAGGTCCGCTCTTGCTGATGCTTAGCTGCGGGCCGGGCTGCTATACTCTGCGAATTATGCAGGTATTTGCGATTCTCCCCGCCGCGGGGCTGGGAACCCGGATGGCCGGCCCCCAACCCAAGCAGTTTCTGGAGTTGGATGGCGTGCCCATCCTCATTCACTCCCTGCGCGCCTTCGCCGCCGTTGCGCGGGTAACGGCCATCTATGTGGCCGTGCGCGCCACCGAGATCGAGCGCGTCCAGGCGCAAATCGCCGAGTACGGCTTTGCCGGTCGCGTGCGCGTGGTCCAAGGCGGCAGCAACCGCCAGGAGTCGGTGGCCAGTGCTCTGAGCGCCCTGCCCGCCGCTGCAGACGACGTTGTTCTGGTGCACGACGCGGTGCGCCCGCTGATCGACCCGGCCACCATCGACCGCACCATCGACGCGGTACTGCAGCACGGCGCGGCCATCGTCGGCCTGCCCGCCGTCGATACCATCAAACAGGTCGAGCGCACCGCCCACGGCGCTCTCATTACCAGCACCATTCCCCGCGAGTTCGTGGTGTTGGCGCAGACCCCCCAGGGCTTCCGCTACGGACTGCTGCAAAGCGCCTTTGCCGAGGCTACCGCCGATGGATTTGTGGGCACCGACGAGGCCTCCGTCGTCGAGCGCGCCGGACACCCCGTCGCCGTCGTTCCCGGCTCGGCGATCAACCTCAAGATTACCCAGCCCGGCGATCTGGCCCTGGCCGAGTTCTACCTGCGTCAGCGCGCCCGCTAACCACCCGCGGCAACTGCGGTGCGGCAGACGCCTTCGGCTCTGCCGCGCCGAGAAATAAGGCGCAGGGAGGAGGGTGTCGAGTAGAAAGACTCTCCTGCCGCGCAAGCGGCGTCTGCCGCACCGCAGGTGCTTGAAAAACGGATCGTAATCAAGCAAGATACAGCTTGACAACCTGTTTCAGGAATAGGCTCGGCGACCATGGATATACGCATCGGATTCGGCTATGATTCGCACCTCTTCCAAGCGGGCGTGCCCCTGCGCATCGGCGGACTCGCCCTTGACCACCCCGAGGGCCTGGCCGGCCACTCCGACGGCGACCTGCTGCTGCACGCCATCACCGACGCCCTGCTGGGCTCGATCGCCGCAGGGGACATTGGAACCTTCTTCCCCCCCGGCGACCCGCGCTGGAAAGACGCCGATTCGGCCATCTTTCTCCGCCTGGCGCTGGAAGAGCTGAGCCACGCCGGCTACCGCATCGTCAACATCGACACCACACTGATCATGGCCAAGCCCAAGATTTCGCCCATCGCAGGCGATATGCGGGCCCGCGTCGCCGACCTGATGGACATCGAGATCGACCGCGTCAGCATCAAGGCCAAAACTCCCGAGGGGCTCAACATGGACCACGTCGCCCAGTGCCACGCCGTCGCCCTGGTCGAACGCATCCCGGTGGACGATTGCGAAAAGAGCATGAGCGCCGTCATCGAAAGCCAGCGCCAGCTCGAAGATGTGGTCGAAGACCTGCTGGCCAGCGTCCACGGCGTCCCTAAAAAAGGCTCTGTCGGCCCGCTCTACGACACCGAAGACATTACGTAGGGGTTAGGGGTCAGGGGTCAGGGGTCGGAGATAAGGGGCCGGGTATGATTCGTTCACCTTCCTCACAGCTCCGCGATGGATGAAACTTGTGCCGATAGCCCGCCGGGCCAACTTGCCGACTCGCTATCCCCGCGCAGCCGGGGCTGACTCGCTGCATTTGTTTTGTTCCTATTTGCATCACCCAGCCGTGTTCATAGAAAGAGCTTGCGATGGGTAGAATCAGAGAATTGCAAAACAGGTTCGGCTTCTATTGGCCTCTGTGCGCTGCAATTAGTTTGCCACTCTTGTTGATTCTTTCCGAAGCATCTCCGCTCGGATTGGATTTTGCTTTCGTAATGTTGGGTATACCCATATTGCTACTTGCGTGGGCGATCCTGGGCATCTGGGCTGGTGTTGTTTCCATCCGTCAGCTCGACCGAGGAAAATGGCGTCTGGCTCTGGTTTCTTCGACATTGCCAGTATCTATCCTGCTTACTATTTTGTTCTTTCTCTCCTTCATTCATTTTTGTAATGACGCTGGAGATTTGCTTCACTTTGCGTTTTATCGTACGAATTATCTCAGTGAAATCCAGGCAACCCCATCCGGCGGACAACCTCGACTCGTGGTCATAAATCGGGGGGGAATGATTTGGGCTTCGCGCGGATACGTGTACGACGAGGGCGATGAAGTCATGCTCGATCCGTCATTGCAATCGCAGGCGTGGAAAGCAATATCCCAATCGACGGAACTCAGCTGCGGATATTCTGCTCAAGCGATCCCTGGCCATTTCCAAGTCACTCGGCATTGGTATCTTGCTTCTTTTAATTGTTAACGATGCCATTTTTGCCGGGTTTTCTCTGTGTCTGTCTGGGGCAGACCCCGACAGACGCAGAGGAAACTGAATCTCTCTTTAAACCAGTAGAATCGGCACTCCATACTGAAGCAGTTTTCCGTCCGTCGTAACCAGAATCAACCCCTCCACTAGGGCCTGCGCGATCAACATACGATCAAATGGATCGCGGTGGTGGTAAGGGAGAGCTGCGGCGGCTTCCGCATGTTGGAAACTTATCGGTAATTCTAGAAATCCATAAGTTCGTACCATTTCGCTGACCGGAACCCGCAGATCCAGCTTGTTCGAGGCAAATTTGATGCCCAGTTCCCAGGCTGTCGCCGTACTTACATATCCCTCAGCGGTGGGCAGTAAACGCAATAGGGGAGTTCCAGCCAGCCGTTCTGGTTCGTAATCGATCCAAAGCAGCACCTGCGAGTCCAGCAAATAGCCTGTCTGGCTCAACGGAGAACCTCACGGAGTGGATCGTCCTTATCTCCCAGAAAATCCTCCAACGGTAGATCTTCGTAGAATGAATCCGGCAATTTGGATAGCCCAAGGAGATTCTGACCAAAGGCGATTGATTTCGATGCCGCTTCCTCGTCAGATTTCGTCAGCTTCGCCATTGGCTTGCCCGCCTTGGCGATGACAAACTCCTCACCCCTGGCCGCGCGCTCCACCAGGCTGGAAAGCTGCGTCTTGGCCTCATAAAGATTCACTTGGATACTCGCCATGATTGCCTCCAACTCCTCGATTGTGGGCCGATTCCGCTCTTTGGTCAAGTTGGTCAAAGCCGTCTATGAAAACCGTCAGGTTGACTGTCTGACCCCTGCAATCCCCTATCTTTCAAAATTTTGTTTGCAGTTTTTGCGCGCAAGCCTTACCTTGGCTCGAAACCATTTTTCGACTCAGGAGCTACTTCTATGCACGATCCGCAACAATTGCAGGGGATTATCGCCGCCGTTCTCGGCTTTTACGCTGTGATGTATGTTTTGACGGCCATCGCCTTCATCGTTCCCACCTGGTTCATCGCGAAAAAGGCTGGGCTTTCGCCCTGGCTTTCCTTGCTCTGCGTCTTTCCTCTCACCGGCCTGATTCTTTTCTACATCCTGGCTTTCTCGAGTTGGAAAGTCGCTCCCGTGCCACAGCCTGTCTATGAATCGCCGGTCTTTCCGCCCCAGCCCCCGCCGCAGGCCTGAGCCGGTTCTTCCTGAAACCAAAAGTCCGATTCTCCACTTCTCGGAGAATCGGACTTACCTATTGAACCCTGATTCAGCAGACCAAATCATATGATCTATTCGGAGGCAAGATGGGCGATCTACTTCAGCCATGGCACCTTATCGTTCTTTCCTTCATCTTCCTTTTTCCATTTTTTGTTTTGTTGGGGGTCATCCCCTACTGGGTCATCTTCAAGAAGGCCGGATTCAACCCGCTCCTTTCCTTGTTGATGTTGATCCCTGTGATCAACCTCATCGTGCTCTTTGTGGTGGCCTTTTCAGATTGGAAAGTCGCTCCCGTGCCACAGCCTGTCTATGAATCGCCGGTCTTTCCGCCCCAGCCCCCGCCGCAGGCCTGAGCCCGCCGCAGCGTCCAAAGTGCTAGCATCGTAAGGGAAATGACCTTTACGATGACCGATCCAACTGCCACCGCCCAGACCCCGCGGGTGCGTTTTGCGCCCTCGCCTACCGGCTTTCTGCATGTGGGCAGCGCCCGCACCTTTATCTTCAATTGGCTCTATGCCCGCCACAACCAGGGAACCATGGTGTTGCGGCTCGACGACACCGATGTCGAGCGCAACACCCAGGCCAGCGTGCAGTCCATCTTCGCGGGATTGCGCTGGCTGGGCCTGGATTGGGACGAAGAGTACAAGCAATCCGAACGCCTGGAGTTGCACCGCAAGGCCGCTGAGGCAATCTTCGCCCGAGGCCTGGCCTATCGCGACTTCACCCCCGCCCACGCGGGCGACGATTCCTCCAGCGCGCAAGGCGCCTGGCTCTCGAACCCCGGCATGAGGGAATTGTCCAAAGAGGAGTCCGACCGCCGCGCCGCCGCCGGTGAGCCGTTCGCCCTGCGCTATCGCGTTCCCCGCGGCCAGGACCGTGTGCTGCGATTTGTCGATGCCGTCTATGGCGAGCAGTCCAAACTTGCCGACGAGGTCGAGGACTTCGCTCTGCTGCGCTCGGCAGGGGCCCCCAACGACAGGTCTTCGACGTTGGGGTTGTGGGATGGGATGCCGACCTACCACCTGGCCTCCTGCGCCGACGACGCCGATCTCGGCATCAGCCACATCATCCGCGGCCAGGACCATCTCACCAACACCTTCAAGCACCTGCTGATCTTCGAGGCGTTGGGCGCCATATCGCCCCAGTTCGCCCACCTTCCCCTGCTCGTCGCCCCCGACGGCGCCAAGCTCAGCAAGCGCAAACACGGCCCCGTCGTCAGTGTGACGACCTATCGGGATGCGGGCTTTTTGCCCCAGGCATTTATCAATTTTCTCTGCCTGCTGGGCTGGTCGCCCAAAAATGATCGCGAGTTCATGCCGCTCGACGAAATCCGTGCGGCTTTCACCTTCGAGGGTATCAACCGCTCCAACGCAGTGATCAACTTTACCGAGGAAGACCCGTTCGATCCGAAATCCGTCTGGCTCAACGCCGAGCACATCCGCGCCCTGCCGGTGGACGAACTCACCGCCGCACTTCAGCCGTTTTACCAGGCGGCCGGCTACCAGGCCGCGGCGGAGAAGTTCCTCGCCGTCACCCCGCTGATTCGCGAACGTATCAAGCTGCTCGGCGAGGCAGTCACGGCAGTCGACTTCTTCTTTATCGAAGAACTCGCGCCCTATGACCCTGCGGAGTTGATCCCGGCCAAGGGCGGCGATGCGGCCATGGCTCTGCGGGTTCTGCTGCACGCTCAAGAGGTTTTGGCCGAGACGGCATTCGATCACGATGCACTGGACCAGGCGTTGCGCGCCTCCGCCGCTCACCTGGGCCTGAAGGCCGGGCAGGCCTTTCAACCCATTCGCGTGGCCGTTTGCGGTCGCAAGAATGCGCCACCGCTCTTTGAAACCATGACGGTGCTGGGCCGTGAGACATGTCTCGCCCGCATCCGCCAGGCCGCAGCCAAACTCGAATCGCTCGCTTGAACTGTTGTGCGTGCCCAGGTCCGAAAATCCGGACCTGGGGCGCCAGCACCCGACTCCAATGTTCCTACACAAACCAGACGAGCAAGATACTTTTCCCTTGATTCTTGCTTGACCTTCCGTAATCGTTCAATTACACTCCGAGCATGTTTTCCGTCAAGCCACTCCCCGCATTCACCGCATGGCTGGGTGAATTGAAAGACAGCAGGTACGCGGCGCGGTGGTGGAACGGATCAAGCGCCTCAGCTTCGGTTTGCTGGGCGACTTCAAAGCGGTTGGCGATGGCGTGATTGAATTGCGCATCGACTATGGCGCGGGCTGGCGTCTGTATTACTCGCAGTGTGGCGCGCAGCTCGTCGTGTTACTGGTGGGCGGTTCCAAACGCTCACAGAAGAAAGATCTACAGCGGGCCAAGGCTTTGGCCGCATTGCTGAAGAGCGGAAGGAACAAAGATGAGTAAAACCATCGATGTGGATGAACTCCCTGAATTCGATCCCACGCAGTACCTGGACAACGAAGAGAGCATCGCCGCCTATCTGACCGGGATATTGGAGGCGAATGACGCGGCATTGTTGGCCTCGGCCTTGGGGGATATTGCACGCGCGCGCGGCATGACGGAGATTGCCAAAGCCGCTGGCATTACCCGTGAAGCTCTCTACAAAGCCCTTCGCCCCAATAGCTCGCCGCGCCTGGATACCATCAGCCGCGTCTGTACGGCGCTTGGTGTGCGTTTGGTGGCGCAGGCTATCCCTACCAGCGCAGCAGCCGCTTGAATGTTCGTCCGCGGAGCCGAGAACGGGCTACCGCGCTTTGAAACCATGACGGTGCTGGACCGTGCAACCTGCCTCGCCACATCCGCCTTCCGGATCGCTCAGACTTGCATTTCTCTTTCAACATTTGCCCAGACTTCGGAAGCGGTGAGGAATTCGCCCCCCTCCGCAGCATCCTGTCCGGCTCGCACCGCAGTGTGCAAGCAAGCCTCCTCGAAGAGAGAGCGATCTACCGCCTCGCGCGCCAATTCATCCACTCCCCTGCCCGCCAACGCGGCCATCTGAGAGAGTTGCGCTTCTTGCTCGATGCTGAGCCGAACTTCCATCGCCTGAGATCAGGAGTCTCTGGGCGGCATGTCAACCATTCTCCGCCTTTTGCACTGCTCGATTTGGCCCTCGCAGGAAAGGCGCATTCGCTTGTGGAATGCGCCCTCCGCGGAGTGCCCTACGCTTCTTCCGCCTCGCGCAGGATGGCGATGGTGGAGAAGTCTTCCAGCGTAGTGGTATCGCCGCGAATCTCGCCGTGGGTGGCCAGTTCGCGCAGCAGGCGGCGCATGATTTTGCCGGAGCGGGTCTTGGGCAGGGTCTCGGTGAAGCGAATCACATCTGGCTTGGCCAGCGAGCCGATCTCCTTGCCCACCCACTTGCGCAATTCTTCCTTGAGCGCCTCACTGGGCTTGTTGGGATGCTCGAGGACCACGAAGGCGGCGATGGATTGCCCCTTCATCGCGTCGGGACGGCCCACCACGGCCGCCTCGGCCACCAGCGGATGCGCCACCAGCGCCGATTCGACCTCCATCGTTCCCAGGCGATGGCCGCTGACGTTGATCACGTCGTCGACACGGCCCATCAACCAGTAGTAGCCATCCTGATCCTTGCGGGCGCCGTCCCCGGTGAAGTAGCAACCCTCCACATCGCTCCAATAAGTCTTCCGGTAGCGCTCGGGATCGCCGTGAATGGTGCGGGCCATCGCCGGCCAGGGCTTGCGGATCACCAGCAGGCCGCCGTGGCCGGCAGGAACGGATTGGCCTTCCTTGTTGACCACGTCGGGAACAATGCCGAAGAAGGGCCGCGTCGCCGAACCGGGCTTGGTGGGCGTGGCGCCGGGCAGCGGGGCCAGCATGATGGCCCCTGTCTCGGTCTGCCACCAGGTATCGACGATGGGGCAGCGGCTCTGCCCGATCTTGTCGCGATACCACATCCAGGTCTCGGGATTGATGGGCTCGCCCACGGTGCCCAGCAGGCGCAGCGAATCCAGATTGTGCCCGTCGACAAACTCGTCGCCCCACTTGATGAAGGCGCGGATGGCGGTGGGCGCGGTGTAGAAGACGCTCACCTTGTGGCGCTCGATCATCTCCCAGCAGCGGGAGAAGACCGGCCAGGCCGGCGCGCCTTCGTAGAGCAGAATGGTCGCCCCGTTCTGCAGCGGCCCGTAGACCACGTAGGAGTGGCCGGTGACCCAGCCGATGTCGGCCATGCACCAGTAGATGTCCTCTTCTTTGAGGTCGAAGATGTATTTGGTGGTCAGGTAGGTCTGCACCGCGTAACCGCCAGTGGTGTGCACCAGCCCCTTGGGCTTGCCGGTGGTGCCCGAAGTGTAGAGGATGTAGAGCGGATCTTCGCTGTCCATCTCCTCGGCCGGGCAGACCGGCTCGGCCTTGGCCATCAGCTCGTGCCACCAATAATCGCGTCCTTCAACCATGTCGACATCGATGCCGGTGCGCTTCAGCACCACCACATGCCGCACCATCGAGCAATCCAGGCAGTTGGCCAGCGCCTCGTCCACGGTACGCTTGAGAAAGATCTCGTTGCCGCGGCGGTAGCTGGAGTCCTGCGTAAGGATAGCCACGCAGCCGGCGTCGTTGACGCGGTCACCGATGGCGGTGGCCGCAAAACCGCCGAAGATCACCGAATGCACCGCGCCGATGCGCGCACAGGCCAGCATGGCAATGGCCAGTTCCGGCGTCATGCCCATGTAGATGGCCACGCGGTCGCCCTTTTGCACGCCCAGCCCCTTGAGCGCGTTGGCGAAGCGCTGCACCTCGGCGTACAACTCGGCGTAGGTCAGGCGGCGGATCTCGCCCGGCTCGCCCTCCCAGATAATCGCCGTTTTGTTGGCCCGTTCGCCCAGCGCGTGACGGTCCACGCAGTTGTAGCTCAGGTTCAGTTTGCCGCCCACAAACCACTTTGCCCAGGGCAGATTCCAGTCCAATACCTTGTCCCAATGCTTGAACCAGTGCAGATTCTCGGCTGCTTCGGCCCAGAATTTTTCGGGATCTTCAATGGATTGCTTGTAGAGTGTTTCGTACTCCTCGATGCTGCCCACCAGGGCCTTGGCGCTGAACTCGGCCGGCGGCGCAAAGACGCGCGTCTCATGCAGTGTAGAGTCGATATCCTGGCTGGGCGCCGCCCCCGCCGGAGGAGCCGGCAAGGGCGGGAAGAGCGGGGAAATGGGGGAGATGGGCTGGGTCGTCATCGTCGTTCCTTTTGCTTGCGTGCGCTGCTGCGTTTTCGTTCTGCCCGCCACGCGGCGAGCCGTTCATGCTGCGGGGAACTGGGAAGAGATTCAGGCCTCGTCGGGAACCGTCACCAGCGGAGGAATCTTTGCCGCGGGCTTCACTTCGTCCCAGATCAAGGTTCCGTGGGTCTCCTTGAGCAGGAAGATGCCGCAGACAAAGCACACCGCCGCCACCCCGATGGGGTAATAGAGTCCGGCATAGATGTTGCCCGTCGAGGCGCACAGCCCCAGCCCGATCAGCGGTAAAAGCCCGCCAAAGACCCCATTGCCAATGTGATAGGGCAGAGAGAGCGAGGTATAGCGCACCTTGGCCGGGAAGGCCTCGACCAGGTAAGCGGCGATCGGACCGTAGATCATGCAGACGAAGATCACCTGCACCCACACCAGGAAGATCAGCATGGGCTGGTTGGCGTTGACCGCCTCCTTGGCAGGGACCAGCAAGCCGGTCTTTTCGTCCAGGGTCTGCGGCGTCAGCTTGTGCGCGCCGGTCACCTTGTCGGTCACCGAAGCGACATGCACCACGTTGTTGCCGGCCGCCTGCTGCATCGCCTTGTAGATGGGGATGTAGCAGAAGACGGAGAGCAGCAGCGCCGCCATCATCAGCTTCTTGCGCCCGATGCGGTCGCTCAGCGCCCCAAAAGCGGTAAAGAAGGGCATGGAAAGCAGCAAGGCGATGGCCACGATGATATTGGCCATCTTGGGGTTCACCTTGAGCACGGTTTGCAGGTAGAAGAGCGCGTAGAACTGCCCCGTGTACCAGACCACACCCTGCCCCATGGTCGCGCCCACCAGCGAAATCAGCACCCGCTTGAGGTTGATCCACTGGATGAAGGCGTCCTTGAGCGGCTGCACCGAGCTCATCCCCGCCGACTTGATCTTGGCGAAGATGGGCGACTCTTTCATCTTGATGCGGATGTAGAGCGAGATGCTGACCAGCACAATCGACAGCAGGAAGGGTACGCGCCAGCCCCAGGCCTGGAAGGTGGCCGGGCTCATGCTCTGCTGGGTGCACACAATCACCGCCAGCGACATGAACAGCCCAAAGGTGGCCGTGATCTGAATGAAGCTGGTGTAGAAGCCGCGCCGGTTGTCGGGCACATGCTCGGCCACGAAGACCGCCGCGCCGCCATACTCTCCGCCCAGCGCCAGCCCCTGCAAGATGCGAATCACAATCAGAATGATGGGCGCGAACCATCCCGCGGTTTTGTAGGTCGGCAAGAGGCCGATCAGCGCCGTCGAGCCGCCCATGATGCTGAGGGTGAAGATGAATGCAATCCTGCGCCCGACCAGATCGCCGATGTGGCCGAAAAAGAGCGCGCCAAAGGGCCGCACCAGGAATCCCACCGCAAAGGTGGCCAGGTAGGCGATCAGGGCAAAGGTGTCGTTGCCGGGAGGATAGAACTTGAGAGACAGCACTGCCGTCAGGCTGCCAAAGATGTAAAAGTCATACCACTCGATCATGGTTCCGGCGGAAGAGCCCAGAATCACACGCGGAAGACTTACCGCAGCCTCGGCGCCAGGGCGCAAGGCAACTGTACTTGCCATAGACTTTCGACCTCACTCGGGCGCCGCTCGTCCGCGTCGGGAGGGGAAATGGGGAAGAGGCGACGGGGAAGCCGCGGCTGGGAATCCGATTCTTCCCTCACGTTGCTCCCAAAAACACACGTCTGTCAAGGGGTTTTGCAAATATCTTTTTTAGATCGTTACAGTCCGGTAAATGTCCTCTATCGGCTCCGGCTCAGGTAGACTTGTGCTGCGAACAGCGTAATCGACAACCATCCCCTGCAGGCTTAGATCGATCAAGCCGAAATCGCTTCGTTCAAGCGAATTCAGAGAGGTTGGGTTTGCGTCAGGTAACTCTCAATGGCCCTGGTCACCACGGTATTGAGTTTTTGCCGGTGGGCTTCGGCATAGAGAGCGGCGCGCTTGTGCAGTTCGGGTCCAACGCGAACGTTGAAGCTGCCCTTGAACGGTTGATCGGGCGCTTTGCCCTCTTGTGCGCAAAAAGCCAGATATTCGTCCACCGCAACGCGGAAATTGGACTCAAGGCTGTCTACATCCACGCCTTCATACACCACGGCATCGCGAATCCCCAGCAGTGAACCGTGCAACAGACGATCCTCCGCACTGTATTCGACAGAACCGTCATAGTCCTTGTATTGCAGCGTCTGGCTCATGGAATCCTCCTCTCCCGGCGCAAAAACTGAATCACCGCGCGAATCTGATAGGCCTTGAGAATCTTGGCTGGGTGCGGTTCGTGCAAAAAAAGCAACGATCCCGCAATCGGGTCGAAGAACTTGCGGCTGGATCCCCCCGAGGTGCGCAGCTCGAAGCCCAAAGCGGCCATCAGCGGCACCAACTCCTCCCATGTGTAATCCATAGGCTTGGCAAGGATCCGCGCGATGGCCTTTTGCAGTTTGGACACAGAAGATCACCCGAATCTGCAACCGATTTCAGTCACAGATTAGCATCCTTCCAGAGGAATTTTCAATGCGGACGTTTGCCTACCGCGCTTGCACGCCTCACCAAGCGATCCAATGCAGGCGTCGATCTCCCTTCGCATTGCGCCACCCGTACGATCAGCGGGCACCGGCCCCAGTGCTGGCGGTTTTCTCGATCTTGGCCCAGGAGTCCTTGAGCGGAAGGGTGCGGTTGAAGACCATCTTCTCGCTGGTGGAGTCCCGATCCAGGCAGAAATATCCCACGCGCTCGAATTGGAAGCGGTCTTCCAGCCGGGCGTTGGCCAGAGACGGCTCCAGCTTGGCGCCGGTGAGGATCTCCAGGGAGTTGGGATTGAGATTGTCGAGGAAGGTTTCGCCCTCCGCGCATTCGTTGGGATCGGGCTTGAGGAAGAGCTTGTCGTAGATGCGAATCTCGGCGCCGATGGCGTGGGCGGCCGAGACCCAGTGCATGGTGGACTTGACCTTGCGGCCGTCGGGCGAGTTGCCGCCGCGGCTGGCCGGATCGTAGGTGCAGTGCACCTCGACCAGATTGCCGTCGGCGTCTTTCACCACGCTGTGAGCGGTGATGAAATAGGCGTTCCGCAGGCGAACCTCTTTGCCCGGCGAGAGGCGGTAGTACTTGGGCGGAGGAACCTCGCGGAAGTCGTCCTGCTCGATATAAATCGTTCCCGAGAAGGGCACCTGGCGGGTCCCGGCGGAGGGGTCTTCGGGGTTGTTGGCCACCTCGACGAACTCCTCCTGCCCGGCGGGGTAGTTGTCGATGACCAGTTTGAGGGGATGCAGAACAGCCATGGCGCGACGGGCGCGGCGGTTCAGGTCGTCGCGCTGGAAGTGCTCCAGCATCTCGATGTCGGTGGTCCCGTTGGTGCGGGAGGCGCCAATGGCGGCGCAGAAGGCGCGGATGGCCTCGGGAGTGAAGCCGCGGCGGCGAATACCGCAGAGAGTGGGCATAGAGGGATCGTCCCAGCCGCTGACGCGCTTCTCCTGCACCAACTGGAGCAGTTTGCGCTTGCTCAGCAGGGTGTAGGTGAGGTTGAGGCGGTCGAACTCGATCTGCTGCGTGGGAAAGATGCCCAACTGCTCGATGTACCAGCGGTAGAGAGGCTGGTGGTCGGCGAACTCCAGGGTACACATGGAGTGGGTGACCTGCTCGAGGGAGTCCGACTGGCCGTGGGCGTAGTCGTACATGGGATAGATGCACCAGGCATCGCCGGTGCGCTGGTGGGCGGCGTGCAGGATGCGGTACATGACGGGGTCGCGCATGTTGAGGTTGGCCGCGGCCATGTCGATCTTGGCGCGCAGCACGCGGCTGCCGTCGGGGAATTCGCCCTGCTTCATGCGCTCGAAGAGATCGAGATTCTCTTCGACCGAGCGGTTGCGATAGGGACTGTCTTTGCCGGGCTCGGTGAAGTTGCCGCGGTGCTCGCGAACCTCTTCGACGGAGAGGTCGTCGACGTAGGCCTTGCCGGCCTTGATGAGCTGCACAGCCCATTTGTAGAGCTGGCCGAAATAATCCGAGGCATAGCAGAGGCGGTCCCACTCGAAGCCCAGCCAGCGCACGTCGGCCATGATGGAGTCGACGTACTCCTGTTCTTCCTTCTCGGGATTGGTGTCGTCGAAGCGCAGGTTGGTCTTGCCGCCGAATTCGTCGGCCAGTCCGAAATCGATGCAGATGGCCTTGGCGTGGCCGATGTGCAGATAGCCGTTGGGCTCGGGGGGAAAGCGCGTCTGAACGGCGGCATCGCCGTACTTCTTGGTGCGCACATCCTCGGCGATGATCTCGGCCAGGAAGTTGGTGGGAGTGCGAAGGTCTTGAGCTGGAGCGGCAGGGCTATCCGGAATCGAGTTGGTCATGGCTACGATCCATTATCCCACCGCAGGGCGGGCTCAAAAAAGCGGCGATTGTTTCGCTTGCAGGGCAAGAAAATCCGCTGAAAAGAGACAGGGCGCGCATCGACAGGCCGCCCAGCCGTAATAATCTATATTTTCAGGTTTGGGACCCCCGATGCCGATCGACAAACAACTCGAGCGCAGCCAACGCCAGCGGCTGCGCAATGCCGAGCGCAAGCTCAAAGAGGCGCAACAGCGGCTGGCGCGAACCGAGCGCAGCGTTACCTACTGGTCGCGCATCGTGGCCGATCTCAAGCACGAGCGCACCCGCGCCGTTCAGCATCCCTTATGGCCGGAAGAAGAAGCTGCGCAGAATAGCTAACGCGGGCCAGATTCGGAATCAGGGCCGGCATCCGCTCCTTGCCGTTTCCGTGGTGTTTCCGATCCGGCGACAGTTGCAAAAAGCAGTTTTCGGTAGCGACTCTACTCCACCCGAAATTCCCGCCGATTCACAGTTCGTCCAGCTTTTCATTTTCCGCCTGAAGCGCTTCGATCAGCCGCTCCAGATGGACGCCGCGGGAGCCCTTGATCAGCACCACGTCTCCCGAGCGCAGACGCTCGAAGAGCCAAGATGCGGCGGCTTTGGCGTCGGGCAAAAAGAGCGAGGCCACGCCGCCCCGGCAGCCGGCAATGGCCAGATGTTCGGCATTTCCGCCCACCCCGGCGATGAAATCGATGCCCGCCTCGACCGCGGCCTGACCACAGGCGGTGTGTAGCGCCGGGCTTTGCACGCCCAGCTCGAGCATCTCGCCGGCCACCAGAATGCGGCGGACGGCGGGGCGCGCGGCCAGGGTGCGAATCATCGAGCGCAGCGCCTCGGGGTTGGAGTTGTAGCAATCGTTGAGGATGGTTGCGCCGGCGATCTCCAGCACCTCGCCGCGCTTGTCGCCGGCGGTCAGGGTCTCCAGGGCGGCAACCGCGGCCTCCAGTTCCACCCCTGCCTCCAGGGCCACCGCCAGGCCGGCCAGGGCATTGGCGGCGTTGTGCCTGCCCAGCAACCGCAGCGTAAAGAGCCCCTCGCGCTCCCCGGCGCGATAGCCGACGTGCAGCCCGTCCAGATCCTCGGTAACGTCGGTGAAGCGCGGATCGGCGCAGGGGCCGTCGCCAAAATAGACCACCCGGCCGGGAAAGTCGCGGCCAAATTGCGAGACGTAGGGGTCGGCGGCATTCAGAAAGACGACGCCGTTGGGCGGCAACGCATCGACCAATTCAAACTTGGCGCGGGCGATACCGGCCTGCCCCTCGGCGAAGTTCTGCACGTGGGCCGTGCCCACATTGGTCACCACTCCCCAGTCGGGAGAGGCGATGCGGGCCAGGGCGGCGATCTCGCCGGCGTGACTCATGCCCATCTCGACCACGGCAATCTCGTGCTGCGGCTCCAGGCGCAACAGTTGCAGGGGCAGACCGAAGCCGTTGTTAAGATTGCCCTGGGTTTTGAGCACGTTGAACTTGACGCCGAGGGCGGCGGCGATGGCGTCCTTGGTGGTGGTCTTGCCGGCCGAGCCGGTCACCGCAACCACCCGCCGGCCCCACTGGCGTCGCACATGGGCGGCCAGCGACTGCAAGGCCAGCAGAGGGTCTTCGGCAATCAGCAGCGGCGCAGCCAGAGCCGCATCCGGCAGGGTGGCTACACGGGCACGCGAGACCACCGCGGCCGTAGCGCCGCGCTCGATGGCCGCGGCAACATAATCGTGCCCATCGTGACGCTCGCCGCGCACGGCGAAGAAGAGCTCGCCGGGAGCCACGCTGCGCGAGTCGATGGAGTAGCCGCCGACCACAATGCCGCCCGCATTGGTCACACTGGCCGGAGCCTCCAAGACCGCTCCGGCCCCAATCGCCGCTTCCGCCAGGGTCAGTTTCATTTCCCTTCACCATATCCCAAACCGGCCAGGGCCGCGAGCGCCACCTCCGCATCGTCGAAGGGGATGGTGTGGCCAGCCAGAATCTGTTCTTTTTCGTGGCCCTTGCCGGCCAAAAGCACAACGTCGCCGGCCTTGGCCATTTGCAGCGCGGCCTGAATCGCCACTGCTCGGTCCGGCTCGACGATGTACTTCACGCCGCTGGCCTTCAGTCCCGGCTCGACTTCGGCCAGAATCGCCGTGGGCTCCTCGGAGCGAGGATTGTCGCTGGTGGCTACTACAAAGTCGCTGCCCTTGCCCGCCGCCTGGCCCATCTTGGGGCGCTTGGTGCGGTCGCGATCGCCGCCGCAGCCGAAGAGCGTAATCACCCGTCCGCCGCTGGCAGCCGTCATCTGCCGCGCCAGCCAGGTCAGGTTGCGCAGCGCATCGTCGGTGTGAGCGTAGTCCACGATCACGGTAAAGGGCTGGCCCGCGTTTACCGGCTGAAAACGGCCGGGAACCGGCTGCAGCAGGGGAACAAACCTGACCAGATCGGCGAACTCGACACCGCGTGCATGGGCCGCCGCCAGGGCCGCCAGCAGGTTGAGAATGTTGACCTCGCCGGCCAGACGCGAAACCACCCGCGCCGCGCCCGCGGGAGTCTCCAGATCGATGACCGCGCCGCCCGGCGTGAGTGTATGGCTGGCCGCGCGCCACTCGCCCTGGGCGATGCCATAGGTGCGGACTTCAGCGCCGGCCTTGCGTGCGGCTTCGGCCAACTCCACGGCGCGATGGTCGTGGGCGTTGATCACCGCCACGCGCGGCGCGGGATAAGCCGATCCATCGAAGAGCAGCCGCTTGGCGGCGAAATACTTCTCCATGGTGCCGTGGTAATCGAGATGGTCGCGGGTGAAGTTGGTGAAGACGGCCACGTCGAAGTTCACTCCCGCGGCACGGCCCTGGTCGAGAGCGTGGCTGCTGACCTCGGTCACCAGTTCCGTTGCGCCGCGGGCAACGCCCTCGGCCATCAGTTCGAAGAGGTCGCGCGACTCCGGCGTGGTGTGCAGGGAGGGCCGCACTTCGCCCGCCACGTGGTATTCAATGGTTCCCACCAGCACCGTGGAGCGCGCCGCGGCGTTGAGCAGGGCCTCGGTCAGAAAGGCGACGGTAGTCTTGCCGTTGGTCCCGGTAATGCCGACCGTGGCCAGCTTGCGCTCGGGGTGTCCATAAAAGGCGGCAGAGGCCTGGGCCAGCGCGCGGCGGCCATGCTCTACCTCGGCCAGCGGCAATTCCGGCCGGTAGACCAGCAGGTGGTCGAAGTTGTGCGCCGAGTCGGTGATAATCCCCCCCGCACCACTGGAGATTGCCTTCTCGATAAAGCGGTTGCCGTCGGTCGAGCCGCCCTTCATGGCGACAAAAACGGAGCCGGGGCGCACCCGGCGCGAGTCGTACTCAATGCCCGTTACCGGCGCTTCCGAGCCGCTGCTGGCGCCCACACATGCTACTTCTGCGATCAGTTCATTCCACGTCATCACGTGCTCCATTGTAGATGGATTTACCCCGGCCTACAGGATTTGGCGATGAGGTCCTTGCGTCGACGGGAAAGGAGGAACAATCTCCAACAGTGAATATGGGACAGGCTTTCCCTGTAAAAGAACGGCCCGTCGGGCCGCGTTGAGCCTGAAACTCTGCTACGCACTGCACGCAAGCCTCGAACGCCTCACAATCCCAGATCTATCGCTGTTTCCCAACCGGATGCACCCGCCCAACGGTTGGTGGCGAATCTTTCATAAATCGCTTGCAACTCCCCGGCTTTGGCCGGACAATCGGATCATGAATGCGAGCATCCGCACCTTCGCCAGCCGGAAAGAGATGAAGGCCGAGGAATACCGATCTGGCAAAGCCGCCCCACCCATGAGCGCATGAGCGCGGTCACTGAAATCTCCCTTGCCGCCTTCAGCATGAAGGAGCCTATCCCTGATGTTCGACGGCTTCCTAGAACGCTTGTCTGCCTTCAACGCCCACAACGTTAAATACCTGGTGGTTGGCGGATAAGCGGTTTCTTTTCATGCGCAGCCCCGCGCCACAAAAGATCTGGATCTCTTCATCAAGGCCGATCCTGCAGATGCAGCAGCGGCCTACGCGGCTTTGGCTAGTTTTGGCGCTCCGCTGACTGGAATCGAGAAAAACGACCTTGCGGACCCGCAAAAGTTCATCCGCTTTGGACATCCGCCGGTGGCTATCGATATTCTCTCTGGAATCGACGGCGTGGATTTTGACGCAGCTTGGGAACGGCGGATCGAAGATGTGATTGACCAAAAGAGCGGATTGATCGCCTCCATCATCTCCAAGACCGACCTGATTGCCTCAAAGTTGGCGGCTGGACGGATGCGCGATTTAGCCGATATTGGAGAAATTCGGGAAGCGGAAGCCAACTTGCCGAAGAATGGCACAACTCCATCCTAGAGCGAAGGGAGGCGCTTTCTGCCTCTGGTTTCAGCTTGGGGAGAATCCAGATTCCCTCGATCTAATCCGCCAGCACAGCATTCAACCCTTCGAGAATGTGTCGCCAGCCCTCCTCGGTGCGGCTGGCGAGTTCCTCGGCGACGCCCTCCTGGGCGACCACCACCTCGCAGCCGGCTTCCATGGGCAACAGGCCGACGCTGACCCGCGAGCTGGCCGTCGAGTAATAGGGCACGCGCAAGAGGAAGGAGAGCCGCCGCGGACGGGCGACCTCGAGGAAGACGCCGATGTGCTCGACGCTGACGTCCCCGCGCCGCTCGACGATGAGGAACGGGCCGCCCACGCGTGCGTCGATCTCGCAGCGCAGCATCTCGCCCGCGGGCGTGGCAAAGAGGAACTTGCAGGCCAGACGCGGATCGGTCCAGGCGTCGAAGACCCGCTCCGCGGGAACTGCAAATGGACGGCTGACACGGACCATCACCCCAGATCCTGGCTTCAAACGTGCCCCCTATCTTGCCTGGAATCCTATCACTTCAGCGTCCGCAGCGGACGACAATCTGCGTTCCCGGAGCGACCATCGTTCCCGCCGCGGGGGCTTGTTCGCTGCCAGCGCTCTTGCTCGCAAGACCAGGCCGCAAGCCCCGCCCTCATGCCTGTTCCCCGCCTTCAATGCCAATGATCCGGTCGAAGATCAGCAGGGCGCAGGCCACACAAGCCGACTGCACCGCACTCCAATCGCTCCACCTCGGCGTCAGATGCTTGTACTCGGCAAGATCGACTTCGTCCAGGTCAAACGGCAAGGGCGTCGCCAGTTGAATCTGGAGTTGCTGCAAGGCCGACTCTTCATTTGGTTGCTGGTAGATGCTGTCGAAGGAGCGCAGGGCCAAAACCGTCTCATCCTCGCCCAGACGGTCGGCCAGGGCGGCGAAATCGAGGTAATCGCGTGTAGCGTTGCGCTTGAGGATCAGGACCGCCTTGATGCGCAGCATCTCGGCCAGAGTCGGAAGGGTGATTTGCAAACCGAATCGTTCGATCTCGGCGGTATCTAAAGGCCGTTCTCGAATCAGTTGCCGGACCCCGGTCTCGATACCATCAAGGCTGCCCAGGATCAGGACGGGCCGCCGAACACGCGCTGTCTTCCAGCCCGCCACCGATTCCAACTCGGCCAAGACATGATCGAAATGCTCACGAAGATCGCTCAGAACATGATCGGCATCTGTAGACAGCCGGTGGGCGGCATAGATGGCCGCTGCCGTGCCCCCCACAAGAACGGCATCCGGCAGAATGCGCTGGAGATGGGCCGCAGAGGAGAGAACCTGTTCCCACTCAGGCAGCTCTGAGGTGCTCTTCTGCATACCGCCTCCAGAAGTGATACCGCTGGGCGTAAACATCTTCGGCATGGGCCAGGGCAACGCGCAGGATCTTCTCCATGAGGGCGCGGTCGGCAAGCGCCACGGAGCGCAACTGCGCCCAATCCGCACGCTTGCCGCGATCGATCACGTCGTCGAGCGCGGCCAGCGTATACTCCTCATGATTCAGATGCCGATGCTGCATGGTCAATCCTTCCCAAGCCTCCGCCGCGCCTTAGGGCCTGCACGAAAGACCGATCACAGACCGCCCTTTGCATTCGTGCGCATTCAGCGTCTTACTGATCCAACAATTGCCTAACTGACCACCAAACACTGACCCCTAAACCCTACCATGTTAAATCCGTCTACCGTCCGCAGCGGACGACAATCTGCGTCCCCGGAGCGACCATCGTTCCCGCCGCGGGGGCTTGTTCGCGCACCGTGCCGCTGCCGGAGATCTGCACCTCCAGCCCGGCGGCGGCGGCCTGTTCGATGACTTTGCGCACGGGCAGGCCGATCAACTGCGGCACACGCAGCTTGCGGCTCTCGGTGAGCACCACCGCCGTGGACGGCTTGGCCGGAGCGGATTGAGGCGTGGCCACTTGATTGGCTGCACTGTTGGCTGGCTGCTTGGCGGTGGACGCCGCTCCCGGCTTCGACGATGCTGAATTCCCCTTGGTCGCTGCACCACCGGAGCCGCTGCTCGCTGGCTGAGCCGCGTGCGCTGCCTGTGGTCCGCCCCCAGGCGAGGCTTGAGTCCCGCTACCACGCAGGGCTTCCTGGCTGCCTCCCCGCAGGTCTTGAGTCCCGCCTCCACGCAGGGCTTCCTGGCTGCCCCCCCGCAGGTCTTGAGCCCCGCCTCCACGCAGTGGATCGTCGCTGGGCAGGTCGTTGACGGCGTTGAAGAGGGCGTTGATGTCGCCGGTATGCTCGCTGGACTCGTCCTCGGTCAGACGGACGGGATTTTTGGCCGCGGCGCGCGGGGTACGCACGTCGATGTCGTGAGCGATGCCCAGATATTCCAGAATCTGTTGCGCCACCTCGGCAAAGACCGGCGCGGCTACGGTGGTGCCGTAGTACTCGCCCTTGGGGTTGTCCAGAACAATAGCCACCGCGATCACCGGGTTATTGACCGGCGCAATGCCGGCAAAGGAGGCGATGTGCATGGTCTTGGAGTAGAGATGGGTTGCAGGGTCGATCTTCTGCGCCGTGCCCGTCTTGCCCCCGGAGGAGTAGCCGTTCAACTGCGCCTCTTTGCCGGTGCCGTAGAGCACCACGCCCTCCATCATTTTGCGCATCTGGGCGGCAGTGATCGTCGAAATCACGCGATGGGCCCCGGTGGGCAGCGGGTTGGGCAGCTCCCCGCCGGGCTTGAAGGGAGCGGCTTGCGGCGTTTGCGCGGCGCTGCCCGCACCCTCGACCTGCCCCGGCATCAGAATGTGCGGAGGCAGATAGACGCCGCCATTGGCAATAGTCGAGACCATGGCGACCAACTGAATGGGCGTCACGCCCACCTCCTGGCCCATGGCGATGGAGCCGATCGACGACGACCCCCATTTGTTGACCGACCGCAGCAGGCCGCGCGTCTCGCCGGGCAGTTCCGTTCCCGTGCGGCTGCCGAAGCCAAAGGCGCGAATGTACTCATAAAAGCGCTCCTGGCCCACTTTGAGCGCCAATTTGACCGCAGCCACGTCGCTGGAGTGCTCCAAGGCCTCGTGCACTGTGATCTTGCCGTAATGGTCCGACTTGTCGTCGTGGATGACGCGTCCGGCCAGCGTCATCTGGCCGCCCTGGCAGTCGACGATGTCGTCGGGGGTCACCGCGTGCTCTTCCAGCGCCGCCGAATAGGTCAGCAGCTTGAAGGTCGAGCCCGGCTCGTAGACGTCGCTGACGGCGTGGTTTCTGAGCAGCTCCGGCGTGGTGTGGCGGAACTGGTTGGGATTGAAGGTGGGGCGAATGGCGAGGGCCAGAATCTGCCCGCTGTGCACGTCTTGCACCACCACCGTGCCGTTGGCCGCCTGGGTGCGCTCCATGGCGTGGTCCAGCGCCCGCTCGGCCAGAAACTGCATCTTTTCGTCCAGGGTGAGCACCAGATTGCGGCCCGGCGCCGGCTCGCGCTCCGAGGAGCCCAGCACATGGTGGCGGGCGTCGACGGCGGTATACATCCGCCCCGGAACCCCGTGCAGCAGCGGCTCGAACTTCTGCTCCAGCCCGCCCAGCCCGTTGTCGTCCACGCCCACGTAGCCCAGCACCTGCGCGGCTATCTGGTTGTCGGGATAGAAGCGCTGAAACTCTTTCTGGAAGTAAATGCCTTTGACCGTCCCGGCCTTCACCAGTTCCTGCACCTTGGCCGCACTCTCGGCGCTGACGCGGCGGGCGACCCAGGCAAAGTTGTGCCCCGCCGCCAGACGGCTGGCGATCTGATCTTCACTGCTCTGCGCGTCGTCGGGATCGGTGTGGACGATGGCGGCCAGCTCATGTGCGGCGGCCTGCTTGTCGTCGATCTCGCCCGGCACCGCGTAGATGGAGTCCACCTGCACGGTCATGGCCAGCTCGCGCAGGTTGCGGTCGTAGAGCACGCCGCGCCGCGGCGCTACCTCAAAGGTGCGCTGCTGCTGCTTCTGCGCTCGCTCCACGTACTCCTGGTGACGCACGATTTGCAGCCAGAAGAGGCGGGCGACAATGGCCAGCGTCCAGAGCAGAAAAAAGAGACAGATCAGCCAGAAGCGCGTGCGCCGGAAGGGGACGACGGCGCGGGCCGCGTGCAAACGGTTGCGGTTGGATCGGGCGGCTGGCTGCATGAGAATCGCTCCGCGAACGCCTATTGGCCCGCGGGCGGCGGCGGCATGGCCTGCGCCAGCGCCGGAGCTCCGGCTTCGCTTGGCGCGTTGGCGGGGTGAATCACCTGGCCCGGCTGCGGCTCCATCAGACCCAGTTCACGGGCCATCCGGTCGATGCGCGCGGGCTCGGTCAACTGCGCCTCGCTGAGCCGCAACTGGCGATTCTCTTCGCGCAACTGATCCAGCGTCTGCTTCTCTTGCTCGACGCGGTAGCCGCTCTCGATGGCGCTGAAGTGTTGCAATCCATAAATCATGATCAGCGAAAACAAAACGGTGACGGCGGCCGAGAAAACCCGCATCTGGCGCATCCGCGCCGGATCGGGCGCTTTCACCAGCCGGGAGTTGTCCAGGCGCTTGAGAAAGAAGAACTCCGGCGTGCGCACCCCGCGGCGGCGCAGCGGCTGCTGAGCGATCAGCTCGGCGTTCCACTCCGCGACCCCCATACCCCGGCCGCGGCCCGACTCGAAATAGGTTGTTGCCATCGCCGCCATGGTAGTTCTCCTGAGGGGTTAGGGGTTAGGGGTTAGGGATTAGGGATTAGGAAAGGCAATGCAACACCGAGATTACTCTCCCCACACATCCAACCGACCGTCTCACTCCCGCTCACCCTTCTAATTGAAATCCAGTGCTCTTTCCCTAACCCCTAGTCCCTTTTCCCTGCTTTTCCGCCGCTCTCATCTTTGCGCTGCGCGAGCGGGGATTGCGATCCGTCTCTTCATCGCTGGCGGTGACCGGCTTCTTGGTGAGAATCTCCCAGATTCCCTGCCGCGCACCCTCGCGCAGGCTGTCTTTCACAATGCGATCTTCCAGCGAGTGAAAACTGATGACGGCCAGGCGTCCGTGGGGCTTGAGCAACTTGGGCGCCGCCTCCATCAGATCCTTGATCTCGTCCAATTCGCGGTTTACGAAGATACGGAGTGCTTGAAAAGTTCTGGTCGCTGGATGAATCCGGTCCGATTTCATCGCCGGGGCGGCTGAAGCAACGATACGGGCCAATTCCCCCGTCGTTGCCACAGGCCGCCCACGGACAATGGCTCTGGCGATTCTCCGCGACCTCCTTTCCTCTCCGTATTCGTAAATGAGGTTGGCGAGCTCGTGCTCGTTTTCCTCATTCACCACTTGTGCGGCGGTCGGACCCTGGCGCGTATCCATGCGCATATCCAGTGGCCCATTGCGATCCGCCGAAAAACTAAATCCTCGTTCAGCCTCGTCCAATTGCAGGCTGCTCACCCCGAAGTCGGCCAACAAACCATCCACCGAAGCCAGCTCGATGTGCTCGGCCGCGGTGCTGAAGGCCTCGCCCACCAGCGTGATCCGCGGCGCTTGGCTGCCCAGCTCTGCGCAAACCGCCTCCAGCCGCTCCTTGGCCAGCGCCAGCGCCTGGGGATCGCGATCGAAACCGATCAGATGCCCTTCCGGCCCCAGCAGCCGAACCATGGCGCTGGAGTGCCCGGCCATGCCCAGCGTGCAATCCACATACGTGCCGCCCGGCCTTACCCGCAGATACTCAAGCGCTTCTTGCAACAACACCGGCACATGGCGTTCGCTCGTCTTCGTCATGCGCTCCCCCTGGGGGGTTGTGTGGAGTTAAAAGCTACTAGCTACTAGCTGCTAACTCCATCCTTTTGAAACTCGCCGCTTGAGCTTTCCGCGCAGCCAAACAAATTCAGTTTCCACTCGCCAACGCCCGCCAATGGTGCCAAGTGCGTTGCGTTTATTCCGTAGTCCCTAAGTCCCTAGTCCCTACAGCCCAATGGTGGCCATAAAGTCTCTGTCCTGCGCCCCAACCGGCCGGCTCTTGACCTGTTCGCGGAGCTTCTTCAGGCTGGTCACGCGCAACCGGTCGCCTTCGCCTGAAACCATCACATCGCCCGCCAGAACCCCTTCATCGCGCAGCGCCTCGGGAATCAGCAAACGCCCCTGCGGGTCCATCGCCACGCGCGCACCGTACAGGTTGTCCAGATCCAGCAGCTTCATCCTGGTTTCGTTGCTGGGCGGCAGCGACATGATCTTCGCTTGCCGTTTGAGCCACTCGCGCTTGGGATAGATCTCCGCGGTCTCCCCGTCGAGGCTGGTAATGAAGAAATTGCCGCCACCCTCGCTGTACTTCTTGTCGATAAAGCTGCGGAACTCGGTAGGCATCTTCAGGCGGCCGCGCTCATCGAGCTTGGTGCGAACGCTGCTGCTGAAGCCCAGATCGAGATCGTCCCAGCCGGCTTCCACAGCTCCGGCGGTAGCCTCTGTCGAGGTCTCCTGCTCGCCGGCCGGAAGGTTCTCTGGGTTCTCAATCATTGCTTCACCGGGGCCGCTGCTTCTGCCCACAACCGCTGTTGCTCACTGCTGGATACCGCCTAAGCGGTGGTGCCCAGCATGAAGTCCACAATCTTGCCGGCTACGGCCGAGGCCGGAACCGAATATCCGCCCCGCGCCATCGCCGCCTGGATGCCGGCGATCTTGCCCGGACGTACGCCGGAGCCCGACATGGCCATGGCGCTGCCCATTCCGCTCAGCGTGGCCTGGTCTTCGCCCATCGAACTGGCGCTGGTGCTGGCCGGGGCGCTGGTCCGCGCCGGGGTAGAGACGGCAGAGGTCTCACCGACTCCGAAAATCGATCCCAAACCACCGAGGCTGGTGCGAATACCCATAAATGCCGGCTCCATATCCCAAATAGGCCCGTCTTGGCCCGCCTTGACCCAGTATCGCGCAAAATTCCGCCGAGCGATAGTCCTAATGCCGGTGGAAAACTCGGATCGCCGCATGGATCGCGGCAAAGAACGCCCCGCAAGAGGAAAAGCGCAAGAGATTGGGATGGGAGGAAAAAGAACCGCTAGGGCTTGTGGAGTTTACTCTTCAGGTTCCCCTGCACAAAGGAGGCACTTTTTATGCACTGCCAGACTCCATAGCGAATTAAAAGCGAATATAATGCAAAGATATAGCGTTAGTCGGTAGATAAAGTTTTTTTTCTGCTCCGTCTCCGCTCCAGCAATAGTTTGAAGAGATAAGCAAAGACCAGGAAATTCACGGTAAAAAGGCCCATTCGGACCCAGGTGACGCGGCGCACGATCTCGAAAACCTCCCAGGGAAGGAAGGAGCCGGTGATCAGGAGCGTCAGGTACTCCGCCCAGATCTTTTCCAGGTAGAGGCCGATGCCCTCGGCCAGATCGAGTCCCGCTTCGATGAATAGAACGGCCCCGATGCGTCTGAGCAGGCGATCGTCGAACAAGTCCGCCCGCTCCAAAACGAAGTGCACCAGGCGCGACTCGGGATTGAAGTGGAGATGGTCGGCAAGTTGCGCCAGTTCGTCGCCCACGTCCTTGCCCAGCAGCTTCAGCAGCCCCACCCCGATGGAGACAAACAGCAGCGCCTGCGCCAATTTAAAGATGGCGATCAGGACCAGCCACGAGTTGTGATGGGAATGCGGCGCGCGCCGCCAGGGAAGTCGGATCATGGCTTTCGGGGAACGCGGCAAAACCTCTGCCTGCTCTTAGGTTAAATGAAACGCCCTGCTTCTGCTTCCAGTCTTCTCGAATAGCGAAGAGCAATCGCACTCGAACTCTGTTGGAAAAGCAAAATGGTTCTTGAGAAATGCTTGTTTCAATGTGCTTTGTAACAGGGCACGACTTGAGTCGTGCCGCAAGCTGCCCAAAGAGGGTAGGGCTTTAGCCCCTGTAGAAAACATCTTCAAGCCATTCCAACTCCTCGCGGCGGCGGGGTCGAATGCAGCGAATGAGCGGCAAAAGGCTTTCTGCAGGGCCTAAAGGCCGATTGTTTATCGACCTGAACGGCACGACTAAAGTCGTGCCCTGTTACAAAACTTGTCCAAATAAGCCATTTTCCGTAGCCTCTGAAGTCGCGCCCTGACATGGTCGATGGCCTGATGGTAATTGTGCAAGAGGCTCTTTTGTTCAGGAGATTGCCCAGAGAACTCTTGGATGAACGACCCCGCCGCAAGCAGCGGGGTATCACCGTAGCCCGCAGAGAACGCGCCGCGAGCGGCGGGGAATCAAACCCAGAAGAGATTGAAAAAAAGGGCCCTCCCGGCAGGATCGGCAATTACCATCGGAACCATGGCCCAGCGATTCACCACCAGCCAGTGGCTTCCCTACCCCGTCGAGATGGTTTTTGCCTTCTTTGCCAATCCCTCGAATCTGCCCCATTTGATGCCCAAACTGTTGGAGACCCGCATCGAGGACGCGCGCCTTCTACCGCCCCCGCCACGTCCCGTGGCCTCCGACCCGGCGCGGCGCTTTCTCAGCGTTGCCGCCGGCGCTGGCTCAGAGATTCTGATCAGCTTTTTCCCCATTCCCTGGGTTCCCCGCCGGGTTAGTTGGCAGGCGCGCATCGTCGAGTTCGTCTGGAACAGCCACTTCGTGGATGAGCAGGTGCGCGGACCTTTTTCCAGCTTCCGCCATCGTCACGGTGTGGAGGCAGAAGTCCGCGACGGTATTGAGGGAACGCTGATTACCGATGAGATCGAGTTTGAATTGCCGTATGCTTGGCTGGGTGGCCTGGCGGGCGTTTTCGTGCGCAGGAACCTGGCTCGTTCCTTTGCCTACCGGCAGCAGCGCCTTCCAGAGATTTTGACGGCGGTGGCGCGGCAGGCCGTGCGGCGGGGATAAGCCTTAGCGCTTCAGATTGAGCAGCCCTTCGCGGTCCACCACGTTGCCGTCCATCAGAATCGTCGAGATGCGGCGGGCGTTCCAGATGCTGGCGGTGGGGTCGCCGTCCACCACCAGCAGGTCGGCGCGGCGTCCGGGGGCGATCAGACCCAACTCGTTCCAGCCAAACTGCACGGCGTAGTTATTGGTGGCCGCGGCCAACGCCTCGCGGGGGCTGAGGCCCAGCCGCACCAGCAATTCCAGCTCGGTATGCAGAGAGATTCCCGGCATGGTTCCCTGCACCGGCGCGCCGGAGGCAGCCAGATAGTGGGGATAGGAGGCGAAGATCGCCTCGTTGATGTGCCACAGGCGCAGAGCCGACTGATCGGCCTTTTTGCGCTGGCCGTCTTCCATCCAGCGCTGAGTCATGGCGGGCAGGTGACGCACCCAGGCAGAGACGGGATAGGTCAGCTCGCCGCTGGAGCGGTCGGGCGGATTGTTCAGGTGGCTTGGGTCGAGCAGCGCCGCCGCCGGCTCCTGCCACAAGTTGCGGTGCCCCGGCAGTTGCAGAAAGTAGAGGCTGAAGGTGGGCATCAGCGCGGCGCGGTGAGTGGCGATGAGCTTGGCATAGGCGCGCAGATGCTGATCGACGGGCGGCAGACGTTCCGAGTAGTCGTAGGCGGTTACTGCTGCGCTGCCCTCGGCGTCGTCCACCAGCGGCTTTTGCAACTCGTCGGGAATCACGCCCAATTCGTAGCGGCCCATCTGCGGCAGCGCGTCCACGCCGGCCTCGATGCCCACTTTGTAGGGAGTGGAGACGAACTCGCCATAGGTGATCAGCCCAATCTGGTGGGCGTGGGCGATGATCCACTGGGTATTGGCCGCAGTCAGATCGTGGCCCAGAAAGAGCACGCGGGTCCCCATGCGGGTGATGTCGAGCAGTTGGTGAGCGGTATCCTCGGGGCTGAGCTCGGCGGGGTGCGCGCCCTCATGCAGTTTGACCGCCCAATTCGTCCCATTGCCCTGACGCACGGCGGAGTGGCCGCGATGGCCGAGCAGGCTCCAATTGTCGGTAGTGCCCACCGAATCCATCAGGTAGAGGTGCGGGCTGGGGCTGGCAGCGGTGTCGACGAAGCCGCGGCGGCTGTCGCTGGCGGCTACGACTGTGGTCACGCCCATGTACAGGAAGGCGTTGGCCTGGCCTTGGCTGTTCATGCCGGCGTAGCCATCCACCAGACCGGGAATCAGGTACTTGCCGGTGCAGTCGATGACCCGCGCGCCCTTGGGAATGGTAACCGCCATGCGCGAGCCTACCTCGGCAATGCGACCGTCACGGATGACCACGATGGCGTCGGGCAGGTCCTTGGCGGAGTGGCCCCAATCGGTGACATCGACCACCGTGCCGCCCGCCAACACCAGCGGGACGGAGGGCTTGGGGTTCAAGGAAAACGGCCCCTGCGCCCCAGCCAGCGTACCGGCCAGAGCCATTCCTCCGATCCACACCTGCAAATAGAGAGCAATCCGCATAGAAAATCTATCTTGTGGGATTCTCGCACAACGGCTCGGCGGGATTCGTCCAATGTGCCGTTTCAGGCTACAGGCAGAGGTCAATTCTCGATCAAAAAAGCGGAGGAAGCGCCGCAAGATGGAGCAATATCACCTTGCAGGAATATCACCTTGGGGGTATATTGAAGCCATGAAGTGGGAAGTCGAAGCCAGCGATGAGTTCGTGGAGTGGTATAACACTCTGGACGACGACGAGGGAAAGAGCGTTGACACCGGTGTTGACATGCTGGAAGTCTACGGCCCCTCACTTCATCGGCCCTACGCAGACACGCTTTCTGGGTCCAAGTATGCAAACATGAAGGAGTTACGTATTCAGCACCGAGGCCGCCCCTACCGCATTCTCTTTGCCTTCGACCCGCGCCGTAACACTTATCTGATTCTGGGGGGCGACAAGACCGGGAAGGACGGCTGGTACGCATGGGCAATTCCAAAGGCAGACAAGATTTACGCCCAATACATCAGGGAGATTGGAGAGTAAAACAATGGCTAAAAAGTGGAGCGAAATACGACGCAAGCACTCCCCTGAAGTAGAGGCTGAGATACTCCGGAAAGTGAAGCAGGCGGCTGGGGTGATGACCCTTCATCAACTTCGTGAGGCACGCAGTTTCACCCAGGTCACGCTGGCAAATGCTCTGAAGATCAACCAGGGCGCCGTCTCAAAGATGGAAAAGCGCACCGACATGTACCTTTCCACAATGCGCAGCTTCATCCAGGCAATGGGGGGACAGCTCCAGATTCAGGCGGTGTTTCCTGAAGGGGTCGTACAAATCGAGCAGTTTGGCGATGTGGCAGCGGAGCCGCAGTTGAAGGAGACGGTAAACGCTTAGAGTTCGTGTTTGGCCAAGCCGTCCCGATCTGCAACCGGAAGCATCAACCTGCGACCAGGGCGAGCTGTCCCTTGCGCGCCAGGAGCGGCCGCACCTGTTCCAGCGCGGCTTCGACGGTAAGGCCGTGGCGGGCGCGCAGGTCGTCGATCTTGCCGTGCTCGATGAAGCGGTCTGGCCAGCCGATTCTTACCACTGGAACCTTGTAGCCCATCTCTTCCAGCGCCTCGGTCACGGCGGTGCCGAAACCGCCCATCTTCACATGATCTTCAAAGGTAACGAAGGCGGAGACGCGCCCGGCGTAGTCGGCCAGCACCTCCTTGTCCAGCGGCTTGACGAAGCGGGGATTGACGACCGCGGCCGAGTACCCCTCCAGACGCAGCAGTTTGCCCAGTTCGCGGGCCATGGTCACCATCGGCCCCAGGCCCAGAATGGCCACGTCGGCACCGTCCTCGAGCACTTCTGCCTTGCCCACGGGAATGGCTACCGGATCGATCTTGCGCTTGACGCCGGCCACCGTGCCGCGCGGGTAGCGAATAACGCTGGGCAGGGGCAGTTCCAGGGCGGTCTTCATCATGTCGGCCAGCTCGTCTTCGTCCTTGGGCGCCATCAGCACCATATCCGGCACACTGCGCAGGTAGGCGATGTCGAAGAGACCATGGTGGGTGGGACCGTCGTCGCCGGAGAGCCCGGCGCGGTCCATGCAGAAGACCACCGGCAGCTTCTGCAGAGCCACGTCATGCACGATGGGGTCGAAGGCCCGCTGCAGGAAGGTCGAATAGATGGCGCAGACCGGGCGGAAGCCGCGCGTGGCCATGCCGGCGGCAAAGATCACCGCGTGCTCCTCGGCGATGCCTACGTCAAAGTAGCGCTTGGGGAAATGCGGGCGAAAGAGATCCAGGCCAGTGCCCGAGGGCATGGCGGCGGTGATGGCGACGATCTTCTCATCCGTTTTGGCCAAATGTGCCAGGGTGGTGGCGAATACCTCGGAGTAGGTGGGCAGCCCGGCCGGTTCGGTCATGCCGGTCTCGGCATCGTAGGGGCCCAGGCCGTGGAACTTCTTCTGCTTGTCCAGTGCCGGCTGGTAGCCGCGGCCTTTCTGGGTCAGCACGTGCAGCAGCACCGGGCGGTCGACGGTCTTGAGAAACTTGAAGGTCTCGATCAGCAGCGGCAGGTTGTGGCCGTCGATGGGGCCAAAGTATTGCAGACCGAACTCCTCGAAGAGCAGCGAGGGCCACAACATGCCTTTGGCCGCTTCTTCGGCCTTGCGGGCCACGGTGGCGGCGGTTTTGCCGCCGAAGCGCTCGATGAGCTTGGCCGCCGAGTCGTGCAGCGTGCGGTAGCGCTCGTTGGTCACGATACGGTGAAAGTAGCGGGCGATGGCGCCGACGTTGCGGTCGATCGACCACTCGTTGTCGTTGAGCACCACGATCATGCGCTTGGTCTGCTCGGCGATGTTGTTCAGCGCCTCGAAGGAGATGCCGTTGGTAAAGGCTCCGTCGCCGGCCACGGCGATCACATGCTCTTTGCCGCCAGCCAAATCGCGGGCCACGGCCATGCCCAGGGCGGCGCTGAGAGCGGTGCCGGCGTGACCGGCGCCAAAGGCGTCGTGCTCGCTCTCGGTGCGCAGCATGAAGCCGTTCAGCCCCTCGGGCTGGCGAATCGTATCCATGCGCGCGCGGCGGCCGGTGAGGATCTTATGGATGTAGGCCTGGTGGCTGACGTCGAAGAGCAGCTTGTCCTGGGGAGTGTTGAAGACCGCGTGCAGGGCCAGGGTCAGTTCGACCACGCCCAGATTGGGACCCAGGTGGCCTCCGGTCTTGGCCAGCGTCTGGATCAGGAATTCACGGATCTCCTCCGCCAGTTCGGCCATTTGCGCCGGATTCAGGCGCTTCAGATCGGCTGGCGAGTCGATGGTTTGCAGCAATGTACCCATGCGTTCCCTTCTCCCGGAGCCGCGCCGGGCAAGAAAAAAGCCCCCTTCCGCTGGGGCTTTGGCGCGGATGCCGTCCTTCAGCAGTATACCAATGCCCCGCCTTGCCTGCCGCGGGACTGAATCCCGGCCGGGGCCTTGGACGCCGCCCAGTGCCCAATTGGGATTGACACCGCTAAACGGCCGTCGCGGCGCTCAACAAAAACCCGCCCAAGCCGATGAGAAGTAGGGTGAGGGAAAACCTTGTCTGGACAGACTGCATGGGACAACGCTAGCGAAATCGGGCCCGCCAGCCTGTTCGCTGCCGTGGAGCAGGCCGCCGATGGCATCGTCATCACCGACAAGAGCGGGAAGATCCAGTTTGTGAATCCCGCCTTCACCGCCATGACTGGATACGCGCGCGAGGAAGCCGTGGGCAGGAACCCGCGCATGCTTAAATCCGATCGCCAATCGCCGGCATTCTATGAAAAGCTCTGGAGCACCATCCTCTCCGGCCATGTCTGGCAGGGTGAAGTGTGCAACCTGCGCAAGGATGGAAGCCTCTACGACGAGGAGATGCGGATTGCGCCCATCCTCGGCGCAGATGGCTCGATCAGCGGCTTCATTGCCACCAAGCACGACGTAACCGAGAAGCGGAAGCGCGAGGAGGCGCAGGCCTTTCTTGCCGCAATTGTCGAGGGGTGCGAGGAGGCGATTATCGCCGTCAGCCCCGCCGGACTCATCCTCACATGGAACAACGCCGCGGAAGCGCTCTTCGCTCTCCCTGCGCAGCAGGCCATCGGACGGAAGATGTCCAGCTTTGTCCCACCCGACCGTTTACCCCAACTAGCCCGATTCATCGAGCAGGTGTCGCAGGGGAAAACGCTGTCGAATTACGAGGGGCAATGTCTGCGCGCTCATGGAGAGCGGGTCCATGTAACGGTCACGGGGTTCCCGGTCCGCGATGCGGCCGGCCAAATCGTGGCCGGAATCGCCATTCTGAGAGACAATACCGAGCGCAAGAAGGCGGAACAGCGACTGATCGAGAGCGAAGCACGCTTCCGCTCCATGGCCGACAGTTGTCCGTCGATGATGTGGGTTGCCGATGCCGACGCCAACCTCGAGTTCGTCAATCGCGTTGGCCGGGATTTTCTGGGAATCAGCACAGACCATCTGGCAAAAAGTGATTGGATGGCGACGATCCACCCCGACGATGTCGCCGGGTTTGAGACCTCCTACACCAGCGCAGTCCAGGAGCGCGGCCGCTTCAGAATGGAGCACCGCGTACGCCGGGCAGACGGCCAATGGCGGCTCGTGGGCGCCACCAGTCATCCGCGCCTGGCGCCGGATGGCTCCTACATGGGGCATGTCGGCCTCAGCGCCGACATTACCGAGCGCCGCATCGAGGAACAGGCGCACGCCTTTCAGCACTCTCTGATTCGCACCATCCAGGAGGTCGCACTGGACGGAATCCTGGTCGCGGACAACGAAGGCACGGTCCTTTCGTACAACAAAAAGCTGCTCGACGTTTGGCGTATCCGGGACTCGGAGCTTCCCCGCCCGCTGCGCGCCATGAGCGCCACCGGCCCGGTACAACCGCTCATGGCGGCTATCCTCAAGCGCGTCAAATATGCGGAGTTCCTCTTGCAGAGGATTCGGGATCTTTACACCAACCCGGGCGTCACCGACCAGTGCGAATTGGAGTTGAAGGACGGGCGCACCCTCGAGCTGTACTCCACCAGCCTGCGCGATGAGCAAGGCAAGTATCTGGCCCGCGCCTGGTTCTATCGCGACATCACCGAGCGCAAACAAGCCCAGCAAGCCCTCGAAGTCAGCGAAGAAAAATTTCGCCAACTGGCGGAAAACGTGCGCGAGGTCTTCTGGATCAAGGATGCGGGGCGCGAGGAGTTTTTCTATGTCAGCCCCGCGTATGAGCGCATCTGGGAGCGGAGTTGCGCCAGCATCTATCAGGACCCGCTCTCCCGGCTGGAGGCCATTCACCCCGAGGACCGGCAGCGCTCGTCCTCGATCTTTAAACGGCAAATGCAGGGAGAGACGATCGATTCCGAGTATCGGATTCTCACTCCCGGCGGGCAGGAGAAATGGGTTAGCGACCGTGCGTTTCCCATCCGCAATGCGGACGGGGTACTGATTCGTCTGGTAGGAATCGTCGAGGACATCACCGAACGCAAGCATTACGAGGCCGAGATCCTGCGCGCCGGCGATGAAGCCGAGGAAGCCAACCGCCGCCTTTCCTTCCAGAACACCACCTTGGAGAACGAGCGCAGTTTCCTGCGCGCCTTCTTGGACAATATTCCCGACCTGATGTATGTCAAGGACACCGATTGCAGGTTTATCGTCGCCAATTCCGCACTCGCACAATTGGTGGACGCCAGAAATCCCGCAGAACTCATTGGAAAGTCGGACTTCGATTTTTTCCCGCCTGAAATGGCCAAAGCTTTCTACGAAGACGAGCAGAACGTCATCCGTAGCGGACGGCCCCTGGTCGATCGCGAGGAGTCCGTCAGCCGGACCAAGACCGATAAGATTCGCTACGCCCTGACCACCAAAGTCCCACTCTTTGACAGCCAGGGCTTTTTAACCGGAATCGCCGGCATCGGTCGGGACATTACCGAGCGTAAATTGGCCGAGGAAGCGCTGCGGGAAAGTAACTGCCAACTGCAAGAGGCCACCGACCGTGCCAACGAACTGGCCCTGAAGGCGGGCGCGGCCAATGAGGCCAAGAGCCGCTTTCTGGCCAACATGAGCCATGAGATCCGCACCCCGATGAACGGCGTCATCGGCATGAATCAACTGCTTCTTGAAACCAATCTCACCGCCCAGCAACGGCGCTTCGTCGAGGTGGCCCAGAGCAGCGGACGGGCGCTGCTGGCCCTGATCGACAACATTCTCGATCTCTCCAAAATCGAGGCCGGCAAGATCGTCCTCGAGAATCGCAGCTTCGACCTGCACCGGACGGTTGAAGAAGTAGTCGAAATCCTGCGCGTGCAGGCCGGCGCCAAAGGACTCCACATCGATGCGCAGGTCTCTTCGAAAATCCCGCTAACCCTGCGCGGCGATGCCCTGCGCCTGCGCCAGGTGCTGACCAATCTGGCCGCCAACGCCATCAAATTCACTGAACGCGGGGCCATCACGCTGGAGGCGGAACTGGTGAGCTTGAACCAGGGCGCGGCGATGCTGCGCTTCACCGTGACCGATTCTGGAATTGGTATCACCGAGGAACAGATCGGCAACCTCTTCACTCCCTTTGTACAAGCCGATGCCTCGACCACGCGCAAGTATGGCGGCACCGGACTTGGACTGGCCATTTCGAAACAAATTGTGGAACGGATGGGCGGCAGTATTGGGGTGAATCGGCGCGACGAGCAGGGATCGGTCTTCTGGTTCACAGCCGCCTTCAAGGTCGGTCCCGCCGCTGAGGACCCGACCGCACGGCATCCGCGAAAGGTTGCCCGGGCGGCCCACGAGGCTTCCGCTCGAACCCCAGGTCTGGCCAATGGACATGGGGAGAAAATCCTGGTGGTCGAGGACAACTTCACCAACCGCGAGGTGATTCTGGCTCAATTGAAGATGATGGGTTACGTGGCCAGCGCTGTCGGCAACGGCGCCGAGGCCCTGGAAGCGGTGGGACGTGGCAAATTCGACCTGGTGCTGATGGACTGCGAGATGCCGGTGATGGATGGCTACGAAGCCACCCGCCGCATTCGTCAATCGATCCAGCAACACATTCCCATCGTTGCCCTCACCGCCAACGCCATGACCCAGGACCGTGAGCAATGCTTGCAGGCGGGGATGGACGACTACCTGGCCAAGCCGGTGGAACTCCAACAGTTGGCGACCGCGCTGGACAAGTGGATACAGGCGGCAAAGGCCGCCGTCCCGCAGCCCTCCCTCGCGGAGCCTGCCCCAAAGCCTACAATACCCGTGTTTGACGAGGTCTCTTTGTTGCGCCGGATGATGGGCGAGAAGCGCCTGGTGCGGATCGTTCTCCACGGTTTTATCGAGGACGCACCCGCTCAACTCGAGCAAATGCGCATCCGCCTTGAGGCCAACGATGGCCCAGGCACGCGCTTGCAGGCGCACACCCTCAAGGGTTCGGCGGCCACCGTAGCAGCGGAGGCTCTGCACGCCGCCTCCCTGGCCATGGAAATCGCCGCTCGCGCCGGGGAGTTGGACAAGTGCCGCGAGCTTCTGCCCGGCGTATGCGATGAATTCGAACGCTTCAAAACAGCCCTGCAGCGGGAGGGATGGCTTTGAATCTGAACAGATGTAAGGAGAACGGAAGATGAGCAATCTGGACGGCGAACTGGCGCAGGATTATCTTGCCGATTGCGAAGAGTATCTGGCCACCTTGGAGACCGAGGTGCTGGCCGTGAAGATGGGCGCAAACGTCCTTCAAGAAGAGAGGCTGGATCTCATCTTTCGCACCGCCCGCGCCATTGGCGGGCCCGCGGCCTATTTCGAACTGGTGAAGATCCAGGAGCTTTCCCGCCAGATTGAAAATCTGGTGGCGCTGCTGCGCTGCCGTCACTCTCTCCCCACCGCCGAGCAAACAGAAGTTCTGCTCCAGGCCTGCGACGGATTGCGCGCACTCTTTGCCGACCCCGCCGCCAGCAACCAGGCAGATACTGCCGCGATCCTGAGCGAATTGCACCGCCTGATCGGGCATCATCCGGCTCCTGCCGCCATTTCGGTTGCGTCTTCCTCGACAGCCACCGCGCTCGCTCCCCGGCCGCTGCGCATCCTCCTGGCCGAAGACGACTTCGCCTGCCGCCTGCTTTTGGAGACCTATCTCGCCCGCCATGGGCAGTGCCATGCAGCCGTCAACGGCAAGGAAGCCGTGGATGCCTTCCGCAAAGCGCTCGAGCAGGAAAAGAAATTCGATCTGATCTGCATGGACATCATGATGCCCGAAATGGACGGCCGCGAGGCTGTGCGCCAGATTCGCGCCCTGGAAGAAGCCCGGGGAATTCTCTCTTCCTCGGGCGTCAAGATCTTCATGACCACCACCGTGCAAGAGGTCAGGGAGGTCTTTCTCTGCTTCCGGGAACTCTGCGACGCCTACCTGATGAAGCCCATCGACCTGAGCGATCTGCTGCGTCAAATGAAGGCCTTTCAACTGATCCCTTGAGCCGGCAACGGCGAGCGTTGAAGCTGCTTCTCTGCGTGCGCCGTCCCGCGACCCGCCGTTGTAGGATGGGCAGGGAGATTCTTCTGCTCATGGGGAGGGTTGAAAGCGTCATGGTGAACCTGTCTGGAATGCGGAGAAAGTTCTGCTTCGGCGTCGTTTTGGCCGTGCTGCTGGCCGCGCCCCGCGCCGGGTTGAGCCAGCTTGCCTTCCCCAGCGGCGAGGCTGCCGCGCCCAATCCCCTCATCGACCCCACCGCCAACCCCGGCAAGATCTTTCTCTATGGCCTGGAAGCGCGCTTTGCCAAGGATGTGCTGGAGCGCGGCGGCGCAGGGTTTGCCGCCTGGTTTGCCGACGACGGCGTGGCCCTGGGCAACGGCGCCGCTCCGCTGATCGGCAAGATAGCCATCGCCCAATCCGCCAAATGGTCGCCCAAGGTCTACCAACTCACCTGGACCCCCATCGCTGCGCGGATGGGACCCTCCGGCGACATGGGCTACACCTGGGGCCACTTCGAGGGCCGCAGTAAAGACGCCAACGGCAATCCCGTAGTCACCACCGGCCGCTATATGACCATCTGGCGCAAAGACCCCGACGGCCAATGGAGGGTGGTGCTGGACGCCGGCGCCAATGAGCCCCCCGCAGCCAACGACTGCTGCCGTCTCGACCCAGCAAAATAACAGCTTTGCGCTTGCCGCGGCCCTTCCGAGCCGGTTGCACTTCCTTCTGGAAAAATGAGTGTGGACCGGGAGATCCACGCAACAGCCGGCCGGGAGGCCGTCGCTACAGTTTCGGTGTCCCTTGGGTCGCCAAATCTCGATTTTCAGCTTTTTTTCGCCCGCAAAAAATCGTCCCTGGTTTTCCACATCGGAATTGACCCAAAACGATACACTTGCTCGCCTTTATGATCCGATTGTCAGGGTTTCTACACCCTTTGTGTCAGAGTCAAACTCTGCAAATTGGCGGATACTGGATGCGTGACGAAGTCATCCACATCCGTGTACGCGTTGCGCGCTGCATCGGGACAGGGGAATGCTGCGAGCCGGCGTGTGCTTTCCCGCTCGGAGTTCGATGTCTTCGACCGCAACCCTGACCCGGCTCTGGACGAGCTGACCGAGTTGGCCGCGGTGATGACCGGCGCGGACTTCGGCTACGTAGGCTGGATGGACTTCAATCGCCTGTGGTTCAAGTCGCGCTTTGGATTCCAGGCCGCCGAGCAACCGCGCGCCTCCACCGCCTGCCAGTGGATGCTGGAGAGCGGCGAGCCCATGCTGATCGGCAACGCCGCCCAAGACCCCCGCTTTCCGCCGCAAGGCATCCTTTTGGCCAACGGTCAGCCCTGCCTATCGTATGCCGGCACACCGCTGTTGACCGCCGACCAGACGCTGGTGGGCACCTTCGCCATTCTGGCCCGCGATGCCCAGCGCTTCAGCCTCGAGCATCTGACCTTTCTGGAGATTCTCGGCCGCCAGGCGGTCACCCGCATCGAGCTCTACAACCGTATGCAGGCCCAGGAGAAGGCGCAGCGGGCCTACAAGCGCATCGAGCACACCCTGGCCATCGAGCGCTGCTTTGTCGCCGCCACGCTGGATTCCATTCCCGCCCTGGTGGCGGTGCTGGACACCGCCGGCCGCGTCGTCCGCCTCAACGACCCTTGCGCCAAGCTGACCGGACTGAAGACCTCCGGCGCCGCGGGCCTGCCCTTGATCGAAGAGATCTTCCAGCCCGAGGATCGCGACTGGGCCGCCGGCAAGCTGCGCGACGCCGCCGCCGGACAGGTCTCTGGACCCCACGAAACCGCCTGGCGCGTTCCCGGTCCCGGCGTCGAAAAGCAGCTCCGCCAAATCAGTTGGACTCTGCGCCCGCTCAAGGGACCCAACGGTGAGATTCAGTACCTCATCGTCAGCGGACAAGATGTAACCGGCCAGCGGCAGATCGAAGCCGCCCTGCATTCCAGCGAGGTGCGCTATCGCCAGGTGGTGGAGAACAGCCTGGGCTTTGTCTTCACCTGCACCCAGGAAGGCCGCCTGACCTCGATGAACGCCTTCACCGCCGAGACCCTCGGCTTCCGCATCGAGGACCTCACCGGCCACAACATCGGCGAACTGCTCGATGCCGCCGGGAACGCCGCCTTTGCGGAGTGCCTGAAGACCCTGGAGAGCCGGAGCGAATGGCAGGGATCGATTCCCCTGCGCCGCCGTGACGGCATCTTCCGCAGCATCGCCATCCGCAGCCGCCTGATGACCCTGCCCGGAGAACAGCCCTTTGTGCTGCTCCACGGCATGGACGTCACCGAGCAGCACCAGGCCCAGGAGGCGCTGCATCTGGCCAACCGCCAGCGCGAGTTGATCCTCGAGTCGGTGGGCGACGGCATCTTCGGCATCGACCTCGAGGGCCGCTTCACCTTCATCAATCAGGCCGCCGCCAGCGCCCTCGGCTACGCCCCCCAGCAGTTGGCCGGGCGCGATGTACACGATGTCATTCATCACAGCCACATCGACGGCACGCCCTACTCGAAGTCCACCAGCCCCATCCTGCAGGCCATGCGCCGGCGCGAAGCGATCCGCATGAGGGACGAGGTCTTCTGGCGTCAGGACGGAAGCTCGATTCCGGTCGAATACACCGCCAGCCCGCTGCTGCAAGAGGGCCAGATCTCGGGCATGGTCGTCGCCTTCCAGGATGTGAGCGAGCGGCGGCGTCTGGAGCGGATGAAGGACGAATTCATCTCCACCGTCAGCCACGAGCTGCGCACCCCTTTGACCTCGCTGCGCGCCTCTCTCGGCCTGCTCTCCTCGGGCGCCCTGGAAAAGCGTCCCGAGAAGCGCCAGCAGATGGTCGAGATGGCCATCGGCAACTGCGACCGCCTGGTGCGTCTGGTCAACGACATTCTTGACTTCGACAGCGTGGAAAAGGGCCGCCTGCCCTTGCAGCGCGAGCCGGTCGAGGCCATCGACCTGCTGCGCCGCGCCGCCGACGTGGCCCACAGCGCCGCCACCCAGGTGCATATCAGCTTCCGCATCGAAGCCACGCCCCTCAAAGTGATGGCCGACGAGGAGCGCACCCTGCAGGTGCTCAATGAGCTGGTCTCGAACGCCATCAAATTCTCGGCGCCCGAGACCATGATCCGGCTCTCCGCCCAGGCCGCCAATTCCGCTGCCGCGGTGGACTCCGCCGACGCCAACCTGGCCACATTCATCGTCGAAGATCAAGGCCGGGGCATTGCCGCGGATAAACTCGAGCACATCTTCAACCGCTTCCAGCAGGGCGACGCCTCCGACTCCCGCGCCCTGGGCGGCACCGGCTTGGGATTGGCTCTCTGCCGCTCCATCGTCGAGCAGCACGGCGGGCGCATCTGGGCAGAAAGCACCCCCGGCGTCGGCAGCCGCTTCCTCTTCACCCTGCCCCTCGCCAGCAAGGCATAAGCTCGGCAATCCGTTTTTTATCGATCTCTTTTGGCCGGAAACAAGAGGTGCAACAATTTCCCTGTTTCTCGCCAGGATTGTCTTCTACCGCTGTTTCTTGATTGCCGATAAACTGGCGAAATTGTTCGTTACTTTTTGCGGTGGTCCCGGTTGTTCGGACAGTTTTCCTTGGTTCTTAAGTGGAAGTTCTGTTGTTCGGTTTAGGCTGCCAGGAATTCCGGCAGGCGGTTGAAGTAGACCTGGTCGGGCGTGAACCCT
>Ga0181535_10000361_pt1 | contig 70200 bp, 49 predicted proteins | sample PEATcosm2014_Bin_44_FD_119774 | JGI IMG/M metagenome (GOLD analysis project Ga0181535, IMG submission 119774) | Peatland microbial communities from MTU Mesocosm Facility, Houghton, MI, USA - PEATcosm2014_Bin17_30_metaG | ecosystem: Environmental > Terrestrial > Soil > Wetlands > Peat | place... | reverse complement strand
TACCTTCCTCGTGGATGGCATGCGTAACATCAACCGCATGGACGGAGGGTACGCATACCGGCCGCCAGCCGACTCGATGGCTGAATTCCGCATTCTGACCACGACCGCGCCGGCTGAGTTCGGTGGGACCAGCGGAGGCATTACCACCATTGTCACCCGTTCAGGAACGAATCAGGTCCACGGAACGCTGTATGAGTTCCTGCGCAACGACGCGCTCGATGCCAACAACTACTTTGCACCGCGGAAGGAAGAGCTCAAGCAGAACCAGTACGGCGGCACGATCGGCGGCCCCATCGTGCATAACCACGCCTACTTCTTCGCGTACTACGAAGGTCTTCGCGAAAATCAGGACATCACGCATGGCGTGGTTGTGCCAACCGTGGCGGAACGCAGTGGCGACTTCTCGGCCGATGCGCCCATTCTTTTGAATTCCACGCTAGCGCCCTTCAGCAACAATCTTTCCGGTCAAATCAGCCCGATCACCGCGAAATACCTCCAGTTCTTTCCCGTTCCCAACACACCGGAAAACCCGCACCTGGCCCAAACCACAAACCTGAGCCAGTTAGACAGTGACCAGGGCGGCGCAAAAGCCGACTGGCTGCTGCGCAGCGTGGATGTTTTGAGCGCGCGCTACAGCTACTCAACGATGGGACTCCACAGTCCGTATTCGGAACTCGGCGCCGATGTTCCAGGGTTTCCCGTTGGCTACTACGCCAACACACACCTGGGCGGATTCACTGAAACGCACACCTTTTCTCCGGATACGGTGTTGACCTCGAACGTCAGCTTCTTTCAGAGCCACATCGTTCTCGATAAGCGATTCTCCGGCTTTAGCCCTCAGTCATTCGGCTTTGGCTACGCCTCCACATGGGCTTCGGCCACCGGTGCGCCGCTGATCATGACCCAGGGCTACTCCAACGTGGGCGATCCCATCATCAACCCGCGCGACAGCGTCCAGAACGACTACGCATTCAGCGCCAACCTGGCCCACACGCAGGGCAAACACGTCACCAGCTACGGTGGCCAGTTCCGCCGGACCCAGATCAACGGCTACCAGTCGAACTTTGCTTCGGGCACCTTTTCCTTTACCGTTCAGGGCTACACCAACAACTCGATGGCTAACTTCCTGCTGGGTGAACCGGACATATTCACCCAGGCCGGGGGCGACTTCACGCGTGATCTGCGTGGCTGGGAGTTGGGCTCCTACGCGCAGGATGAGTACCGCATCAGTTCGACGCTTACGCTGAACTACGGAGTGCGTTACGAGATCACGACCCCGTTCCGAGACATCCACAATCGCATGATGGAGTTTGCGCCGGGCCACCAATCCACCGTTTACCCTAACGCTCCAAACGGCCTCCTGTTTCCCGGCGACTCCGGTGTACCCGACACGATTGCCCCCGTCTTCAAAAGTGACTGGGCACCCCGTATCGGCTTCGCATGGGACCCGCTAGGCAACAGCCGCACGGTCATCCGCTCAGCCTATGGCATCTTCTACGACGAACTGCTGAACGGCGTAGGCATGCCGTTCCGCGCCACTAGCTCCGCGCTCCCACAGACGGTCGTCCGGACTCTCACCGGATACACAAAGATCAACTACGCCAACCCGCTCGGTACCGTAACCAACCCATTTGCGCCCGGTCAGTTTGCTCTTCCCGCGTCCACCTTCACCATCGATCGCAACCTGCTTCCGCCCTATGCGCAGGACTGGAACTTTACCATCGACCAAACCCTCGGCAAACAGAACCTCTCCGTCGGATACATTGGGTCCAAAGGAACCCGCTTGCCGCGGCTGGTCGAGGCGAATCCCGCTGTCTATGTGCCCGGTGCAACCTTCGCAAACTCCCCCCGCCGCCGGCTCTACTCCGGCTGTACGCTCACCACCGGCACCTGCACCCTGGGCACGGCCGGCCTGGTTGAAGGAAATGCGAACTCGACCTTCCACTCGGCGCAGGTCTCACTGACTCGGCGCGGCACGCCGGACCTGAACTACACGCTGGCATACACCTTCTCCAAGGACCTGGACTACTCCTCAAGCCTGCACATGTCTGGTCCCGCCCCCTGGCTCGTGCTTGGAGAACTGGACATAGCCCAGAACAACCAGGATCTGAAAGCTGAACACGGGCGCTCGCTCTTCGATTCGCGGCATCGTTTTGCCGGCAGCATAACCTACGCGATTCCCTTTGCGCGCAGCTTCACGGGTCCATCTCGCGTTCTGCTGGATGGCTGGCAATTCAATGCCCTCCTGGCCGTGAATTCCAGCACTCCTTTCACCGTCTATGACTCGGCGAACGTCTCGTTGCAGGCGCCGCACCCCGGAGTCTCTGGCATGTTCGGAGATCGGCCCAATGCCGTCGGCAATCCGAATAGCGGAGCCCCGCACAAAGTGTCGCAATGGGTATCTCCTTCCGCATTTCAGCGGCTCGATCCGGTCGCGAACGCCGGGCAGTTCGGCGACGAGGGGCGCAACAGCGTCGATGGCCCTGCCTATGGCAGCCTGGATGCTTCTCTCGACAAGAACTTTGCGATCACCGAGAAGTCAAAGTTGCAGTTCCGGGTGGAGGTCTTCAACGTGACGAACCACGTCAATCTGATCCCGCCGGTATTCGACATGAACTCGCCTGCATTCGGGCAGATCACGGAGGCGCAGGCCCCGCGTGTTTTTCAGATCGCTTTGAAAACTCAGTGGTAAACCGTCCCCCAAAAGGCGCCTCAACGGATTGATAGCAATTTGGTGCGCACTGGGCCGATTGGCTCAGTGCGCATTCGTCGGCTGCTGCGCATCAAGGTTTTTGGAACATTCTTAGAAGTCAAACGCGGCTTACGAGCAGCGCTCTTTGATCGCGGGGTGGATACACCTCCGAGGATGTCTTCGATAAAAACGGCCAGCCCCAGCGATGCATGAAGTCAAGGTTTACCTCGGGGGGCGCGCGATCCGCCAGTGCACTCACCGAGCGCGATCGGTAATGCGAAGTCGCCAAGTGCCGAGCAATCTAGGCAGTTCGAATCTCAGCTGTTGACTTCAGCCCGAGTCACTCATCGAGGGCTGATTTATATCAGGAAGCTGGCGATGCTGGGTAATTGGTAACCTGACTCCACGCTGTTTCTGGTTTCGACGCACCAGACGACCGCAGGGATAACCAGGGTCCCCTAGCTCTATCGGGTGGACGTGGCGAGATTGCCTGCCTATAGATTCTCCCCGGCTTTTCTTGCGGCCAAAGGGACATATCTTTCGCCTGGCGTCTTCCATGAAAGCAAGAACTCGAGTGGATACTGCACGCCGATGAATTCTCGCGCCAGTCGAAGGCGCTCCTGCACGGTTTCTCGCTGTGTTTCGGAAAGATTGCTAGCCCGCTCCTCAACTCCCTTCAGGAACTGCTCAATGCTCACGGCCTTCGCCCAGGCTTGGATGACCTGATTCAATTGCTCCCGGCTGTCGCCGATAGATTTTGTAATTTGCCTATGGTCCTCCTCACGGCGCCACCTCTCCTGCTGCGCTTCCCACTGCAGTTCTCTTAGCTCGGTCCGATGTTCCGCCTCCTGGATCTCCTTCTGGACGACTTCCGTGGAACCCTTAATGGATTTCACGATCTTTGCGATGTCCCGAGTCAGAGTTCGCTTCACGGTTTCATGAAATGTCATGGACCAAGTAATGTCTCGATGCGGGGAATAAACGACGAGCCGCAAATGGCCGCACGGGACGTTTTTTGTTGCCGTCCACGTATGCTCCACATATTGGCGAGAAGTCTTGGGAGGCCTGTATTCGGATTCTGGTATATATTTGCCGTTCACGTAACGCATCAGGACCGCTTCAGTCATTTCAATCACGGCCAACCCGAAAGGAACGGTCCCGACGTAAACAACCGTAGGGCTAGAAGGCCGCCACAAATCGCGACTGCTGTAGGGATTTTCCTGCTTATTGAGCTTCAGGATCGTTTCATGCTCGTCTATGCGCGGGCGATGAGACATTTCCTTGGCACAGGCAAAGCGCACGCGATGACCAGCAGATTCCAATGCATTGAATAGGTCGTTTGCAAATGCGAGAGCCTTCTCGAGTCCTGCCGCCGAAGCGGTTATTCTTCCAGCAAAGGGATCAGCCTTCGCGGCAATATGACGCGCACTTTCTGACCGATCTTTGTCTCGTCCTCCCGGAAATAGAACTGCCAGAAACACTGCTTCGGGTTTTTCTCCAAAGCCTCCTCCACCCATTTGGGCTTTGCAACATGAATGAACGATGGAAGCTGGGCGAAGAATAGGTTGTCCGTTTCAGGGGCTCCGAGGCGACACTCACGAAGATTTCGCTGCCGCCACGCGAGTGTCGCAAGCCAAAGAATCATGAGATCATCATGAACCAGGTGGGATGCCTTTGAATCATCTGGCCCCAACTTGATCGCGGCGTCACGGACCGCCGCGGGGATCTTGCAGAGATCCTCGTATGGCACAGATTTCATGGCCTTCTTCATCTGTGCTACCGACTGATCGTCTTCAGGGATTTCATTAAATAATGTATTGAACCATCCGTAGTCTTGATCCTTGTATTTCGGGTGGTGCCTCATGGCGCCATATAGCATTGAAAAGCGCAGAAGCGAACCGCAGATAGCACCGTGGAGCTCACAAGCAGGTACAATGGTTCCGGCGGACAGTTGTGGCTTTTGGATCAGCTCTCCGATGGCAGCTATCGAATTGTCAACAAGGCTGTGAAAAAGTGTTTGATCCGGAACGCCGATGGGACTCTTGAACTGACGCCCTTCATAGGTGATGACGATCAGCGCTGGCTGATTACATCTCCGTAGCTAGAGCGAAAACAGAGTAGGTGTACCCGGAAATGACCGAGCAGGTAGCATTTTTCTTGGCCAAAATGCAGTCTAGCAGTTTGTCCGTTGGGTATAGAGGCTCTGATTCTGATCTAAACTCGCTCACACGTTCCAGACGAACGCGCTCATTGTCTTGAAGGCAATTGACCGTGGCTGTTTCAAGCGGGCCAAAAGCGACAAGCCGCAGGCACGGTTCTTATCTCTTGCTCGGCCGAGCTTAGGCCGAATGCAGAGGCGCGTACGGCGATTGTCCCGGGCTTCGTCGTAGCGCGAATCAACGCTGTAGCAATGCCCGCCTCGGCTCGCACCGGATTCGCTCTAATCCTGACATCGTCGATGAGCGATCCCTCTCCTGACACAGTGAACGTGATCAAGTCGTCGCCGTAGGGATAGGTCGTTCCCCGCGTATCGCACACGCGCGCATACACTCGGAGCCAGTCGCCCCCATCGGCAAAGAGGTCGCGTCCGCAGAGATCGGGCGTGAGTAGAAGTTGCGTCGGGGTGCCTGGGGCAAGCTGCACGTGCGTCGCTACGACCTTTCCGCCGATCAGTCCTTCCGCGCGTAGTTCACCAACCTCCGTGTTGGGCGTGGCGACATTGGTCCCAAAGAGCATCGATCTTTCCTGGGAGAAGCGCGATACTGTGAAGAGGAACCGTGGATGTGGCAGCGCGTGGTCCGGTTCTGGGCTTTTTGTACCCACTTCTTTGCCATTTTGTATCAGGCGAACCTGGTCGCAATTGCTGAAAACGACGATGGACTTCGAAGACTGGAACGTAGCATAGGTGGCGATGAAGACCATCGGCCCCGTGTCGACGTTCGGCAGATCTGTTGACATCGTGGGCGGCCGTTGGCTCTGAAACATGGAGTAGTCGAACTTCGGGATTCGAAACAGGTCAAGCGGACCGCCGAGGAATGGCTGATGATGATAGCCGCGATACGCGTCGATCCCGGCCCACAGCCCCGCGCCGGACGGGCGCGCACGCTCGGCGGTCACGGGCTCTTTTTGCTCCTTGAAGATTCTGTCCAACATCGCAAAGTGAAGATCGACCTGCGACAGCATCGAAGTTTCGCCCCAACCTCTGGCCACGCGGTTTGGACCCTGCTGATCGGTCCAGTTGTCTACCAGGTCGCCCCATTCGCGCGTCCACTCTGGCCGCTCGCCACGGTTATTGCTGTACTGTACATCCCAAGCGCTAAACCCGGACACCGGCTGTTTTACCCGGTCGCCCGCAGCGAACGCCTGGTCTCCCGGATACTCCTGGTGTACGATGCGGTAGAGTTCGGCTGCCACAGTCGAGTTGTCTGTCTCGTTCATCTGGGACTCCCAGAGAATCACCGAAGCATGATTGCGGTCGCGCCGCACCATGTTTCGCGCGTTCTTGTAGGCCCGCTCACGGAAGACCTGATCTCCCATGAACTGCCAGCCGGGGTTAGAGACGATGGCCATCATCCCAAGCTCATCGCAGGCATCCATGAAAGCGGGATCTTGCGGATAATGGCTACGGTAAGAGGTGAAGCCGGCATCCCGCAACTTCTTCACGTCTTTGTAATGCGCCGAGGCTGGCAAAGCATATCCGACGTAAGGGTGGTCCTGATGGCGATTGGCTCCGATGGAGAAATATCGCTCGCCATTGATCGAAAGTCCCTTTTCGCGGTCGAAGGCGATTCGCTTGATGCCGACCCGCGTGAACTGGTCGTCTACCGATTTTCCATCGCGAAGCACAGAGGTGTGCAGTACGTAAAGATGCGGGTGGTCCGGATGCCAGAGCATCGGCGCGAGCACATCGATCTGCTGGGCGACAGTTTGATAATGTCCCGCGCTGAGCGACAGGGGCGTCTCAACGCTTGCGGCAAGGTTGCCGTCCGGCGCGTAAAGCTCCTGTCGAATGGAGCATGAACTGGTCCCGTATCCAGCATGTGTAATCTCTGTCCGGACCGCGACGCTCGCACGTTCAGCCTCTATAAGGGGAATGGTGACGAAGATGCCACCGCCTGCGGGCTGATCGCGCAGAATAGGGTCGGTGATGTAAACATGGTCCATCACGATCAGATCGACGCTTCGGTACAGGCCTCCAAAATAAGTGAAATCAAGCTGGTCCTGCGGCTTGCCTGGAGGCACCTCTGAATTGTCCGCGTTGTTCAGGCGAAGAGTCACAGTGTTCTCCTCACCGTGCCGGAGAGCCTCGGTGATATCGACGGTGAAGGGAAGATAACCGCAGTAGTTGGTGTGGACTAATTGCCCGTTCAGCCACACGTCGGCTACCTGCATCGCTCCTTGAAACTTCAGGCACACAATTCTGTCCTTCCATGCAGGGTCGGCTGGAAAGTGCTTAGAATACCAGCAGATCCCTTGAAAGTTGCGCCCTCCACTGGCATCAAGGGGCTCCAGCCGGACCGTATGGGGCAGGTTCACCACCTCCCAATCGATAGGATCAATTTTCTTGATCTGTCGATCAGCGGAAACCACAACTGCGGGATTTCCCGCATCTTCGCGAAAGAATTGCCAGCTCTGGTTGAAGTTGAAAATGAGCCTTGTAGTCGGCTCGCGCGGCCATTCCTGTTTGTGTGCATTTGGTTTGTCAGCCGGGTTTGCCGTGAAGGTCAAAGCTCTGACAGCCGGCTCCATCCACATAAACCCCGGCGCAATCAGTGCCCCAACGTATAGAAAATCTCTCCGTGTCGTCATCAATCGCCAGCCGTTCTTCGATGCCTAAGCCTGTTAGTTCAAGCACTCGGCACGCGACCCTCATTGTTAAAGTTAGCGTAACATGCGCTGATCGCGTTCGACGCTCCCCTTCGATGGCTTACGTCATGGCAGAAGACCACGAGATTCGAAGGGAATTCAAGAGCAAAAAAATGTAGCTCCACAGGCAGGGTAGAATCGCGGAGGCCTTCACTCGGCCGATGGTGCGCTCCTTGGAAGTGAGGGAACCGGGATAGAGCGGCAGCCATGCTCGCATTCCGTAACACTCGCGAAGGAGCAAGACTTCGTGCAGATCACAGTTGACTTTGTCCTCAGAAGCTAGCCGAGCCGCTGTTGCGTTCTGCCTTGTTGAGCTCTTGATTGGGTTGAGCGACCGGCACACGAGCTTGCGCCGTTTATCGAAACATAAGCGGGAAGACAGATAAGAGAAATCTGCGGGCGAACACGAACGAATGGATCCCATCCAGTTCAATGTACTTGTGCGGAATCTTGTAGTCGTCGAGCATTTGCAAAGTTGCCAGAGAATTCGCGGCGGTGAGTTTGTCGTCTTTGCCACGGGCCATTATGAATTGCTTGAAGGGATGGGCGGCAAGGGCTTTCAGGATCGCAGCGTTGTCTTGCTCGATCTGCTTGATGCCAGCGGGAAAGTAGCCTGTGCTCATGGGGAAAACGTAATCGAACATTTCCTGGTGAAAGAGCGCCAGGTTGAGCGCTTGAACGCCGCCCATGGAGAAGCCGGCAATTGCCGTGTCTTCTCTGCGGGACGAGATCGGAAATGCCTTTTGCACGTAGGGCACCAGGTCGTTGAGAAAATCCTTGGTGAATGGATCGCCCTCCGGCGAGGGTGGTTGCATCATGCGCCGAGGTGCGCCGGGCACGTGACCACTGGGCATCACGACGATCATGTTTTTCAGCTTTCCGGCAGCATAGAGGTTATCGAGGATGAGATTGATCTTGCCGGCGCTGGTCCATGAGATGTCATTGTCGCCGGCCCCATGCAGTAGATACAGGACCGGAAGTTTCGCGTGAATAGCTTCGAAATTGGGAGGCAGATAGACGTGGGCGCGGCGCTCCATGTTCAGGGAAGCGGAGTGATAGATGACTGATTCCACACGGCCGTGAGGTACGTCGCGTAGCGCCATGAAATCCGTGGAAGCATCCGGCATATCAAAGAAGTTGAAGAGCGAATTCGGCGTGTCTTTAAAGTTCTGGTTCCGGGTGTCAAGCACCATTACGCCGTCGACAGTGAAGTTGTATGTGTACGAGTCGGGCGTGAGAGGCTCCGAGGTGTACGTCCAGGTTCCGTCGCTGCCTTTGATCAACTTGACCTGTGGTGCGCCGAGCAGAAAGTCGCCGTTCAAAGTGACGGCGGTCGCCTCCGGAGCATGAATTCGGAAGGTCACATGATGATCCGGGGCGACCTCAACGGAAGGAGGTTCTCCGGCGGTTGATGACAGCGGGTTTGTTGGGTTGTAGGCGGGCGGCACCGGCGTCTGGGTTTGCGCCTGCAAGGTACCGCTATTGCAAGCGGGGAAATTCAGCGCAACAGTGGCACTCAATGTGAACGTTCTGAGAGTCATGCAAGATCTCCTCGAAGAGGGTCCAAAGCCGCGGTTGATCGAACGAGCTCCCACCGCGCCTGGCAACATTCCCAGCTGAGGATCACCCATCCAGACTCCGAATCCAACTGAAAATCATCGATGTGGTTCGGACCACTTCGTAACAGGCATATTTGTCATTTGCTTCTCCGTGACCTCCCGTTCGAATTCCGTGTCTGAGCGTCCACCAGAATTCTGCTCGGTCGATCCGAATCAAACTCTCGCAACGCTTTCCTCCATTTCCCTACTGCAATGACTTTGCTTGCCGAACCCACTCGGTTCGCTCCTGGTTACCTATCTTCACTTGCAACGTCACCGGCTGATTCTTAGAAAGCTGCACATCCACGCCGTCTTGATCCGTGGATGGTTGACTCAACACAACACCTTTCGCTGCTTCGATATCGTCGATCCCTCCGCCCACGCGGAGCCGCACCTTCTGATCGATCCTTGAACTGATCGTTACTCTCAGCGTCCTGGCATTCAAGTCCCACGCCAAGTCATCAATTGCGGCCTGTGTTCGTGCGAGTATCCCCTTGGCCCTCCCCGTCGTCAGATTATCGGGCAACGCTGGCAGCAAGCCAATCTCACCGGGTCGCGAATACACCAGCATCTCCATCATGATCGTCGGCAGGCCTCCCTGCGGGTCAGGCGCAGGGTAAGAATAGGGATTGTGAAGCGTGGTTAGACTCGCATTCACGTAACCCATCTCCAACAACTCACGCAGGTCAAAATTCAAGAGCGTCGCATCCTTCAAGCGAGCCGCCGTCAAGGCCCTGTGTAGAATCCCATGCGCCGATGCGTTCCCCTGTGCCCTCTTGCGGATGGCGAGCCATGAGGCACGCGCAAGATCCGGAGTCTGGTCGGTCGTGATTTCGTCTCCAGGCCAGACCGCGTACATATGCGATTCATGGCGATGATCTAGCGCTACGCCCTCCTCCAGCGAAGGCCACGCCCATTCCTTCAACGCACCATCCGTGTCGGTAAGGTATGGAGGCAGCTTTTCCAGCATTGCCTTCCACCGCGGAATCGACTCCGCATGAACGCCCAAAGTTTCTGAGGCTTCAATTAGGTGCGTAAAGACCTCGCGGCAGACCATGATGTCCATATCTGCATTGATCACTGCCGGAGACGAATCGGAATTGGAAGGCCAGTTCTCCGGCGAATACGAGGGAATGAAGATGTACTTGCCGTCTTTCCCGGTGATCGCCAGGTAGTCCTCGTAGAAAAGCCCAATCTCCATGAGACCAGGAAGTACATGGTCGCGCAGGAACGTTTTGTCTCCCGTCGCCAAGTAGTAGTCCCAGATCGGGCTGTACATCCAGCCGCCTGCGGAAATCCAATAATGATGAGGCCAACCATATGCAAAATGATCGAGTTGTCCGCCGCGTTGTGTCGGATGAATCGGAAAGAGTGCGCCGCGAGCCCCGAAGATATGCTGAGCATTGACGCGCGAGTCCGGTAGCAATCCCTCCGTCCATCGCACATAGGACTGCATCGCTTCCGGTAGATTCTCCAAGACCGCACCAGAGATCTGCAGGTTCACATTGATGTTGACATGGCCCCAGATGGGCGGAAAATCGCCGCTGCGCAAGTAGAGCCAATACCGGCCCATGTCGAAAAGATTCGAAAGCAGCGCGCCGTTGTAGTCGGACCGAGTCCTCTGATCCGCCAGCATCTCTTCGCCACTCATCGAATGCTGAGACCCATCCCCAAAATCAAGTGACGCACGATCCATCACCTCGGACTGCACTGGCCGGTGACGCGCCAGCAGTTCCTCATAGCTGGCAGGCAATTGGTCGACGGCTATCTTCAGCGCCTCTACATCCGGCTGTCGAAGATCGTTGCTGGCTTCAATACGTGTCACGAGCGTCAGCGAACGAGCGCCCGAGACTTCGAGTGATTCACCAGCAGCCTGTACCGAACCACCATCCGCGATCACGCGCGTGACACTCGCGTACCCAGGATTCCCTCGCTCGACCACATAATGCCCTTGAAGAATGAATCCATGCTCATCCACTTCTCGCGCAAATCTGACTTCATTGGCGCCGGGGTTGATCATCGGCCTGGGCATGCCTTCTTTGGGAGTCAAAACACGTGGGCTTTGCAAGCTCCTCGATCCCCCCAACACATTTGAAGTGTCGAGATTAATGCGCGTGTGGATCACTCCATTCACTGGCGCTGTCAACAACTGCACCACCACATTGTCTGGACGAGAAACAAAGGTGCGTCGCTCCCATAGCCCTGCGTCGTCTGCCCATCGCACCTTGACTTCGCCGCTCTCGAAATCAATCGTCCTCAGATAGTCGTGAACCGCATGTTGACCCGCAGTCTCGATCCGCATAGTAAACGCAGGATGTTCGGCAAGGTTGCTGGTCTCTGGCTTCGTGGGCCCCTCTTCCGCCTTGGCCAACGCCAACTCGTCCGCCTTCCGGTACTGACCCTCCAGAATGAGCTTGCGAACTTCAGGCAGCACCTCCGCGATCTTCGGAGCCTCCATGGGATCACCCTTCCAAGGAGCAATCAGCCGCTCATGGTGGAAGATGATCTGTTCATCAAAGGGTCGTCCGTAGACCTCCACGTACATCTTGCCATTCCCGCTGAGCAGGCCGTCTGGTGGTCGCGAGGCTGGGATTGTGCTGCACATTCCGCGCTTGGGCACAGCACCCAATCGTTCTCTGCTTTCAAGCGGCATCGGCAGAATTTGCTCATTGGGAGGCACAAGACTCTGCACAGAAACGGCCGACGGAGCTGCTTCCTTGTTGCGAACAGAGCTTTGCAGCAGCGCATCGTCCTGTCCAAGGGCCGGCCTCAGTTGGACCCAGTAGCACGCGGCGACTACCGCCACCAAGAGCAATTTACGCTTCTGCATATGCATCTCCTGAACGTTGCTCCAATCCAGCGAATCGCCCTACTGTGGTGTCAGTCTGAAAAGCATGCTCGCATGCGGAGCGAGCGATGCGTGCACACTTTTCCCATCCGCTACAGTCGCAGCAGGAGTTTTTCCTGCCCAGAGATCCTTGACGCCGTAATTCGATCCCGCCAATCCGATGCTCTGCCACGAAAAGCTGGGGTTCTGTGCTGCGTCAGAGGAATTGAAAATCGCAGCGTAGCGCGCGCTGTTCGATCCCTCTGCCGTCCAAACGATGACCCCATCCTTGCGGCTGACCTCGTGACCCTGCGTACTTTCCTGGTTCACTGCCAGCACATCTGCATTGGTCAACAGGCTGAAAGTGAAATCATCGCTCGTCACCAGGTCTCCGCCAAACATCAACGGCGAACGAAAAATTGCCCAGAGTGTCATCAGGGTGATTTGCTCGTCGTGGGTAAGCAGGCTCATGCGGTCGTCACCGCGCTCACCTCGAATGGCAATGTGCCCCAGCGGCAACATGTCGGCATCCGGCCACCCTCCCGGGTGAGAGCCGTTTTCCCACCGATGCGCGCGGTCAAACTGCTCTTTGATATCGATCCAGCGATCCCAAAAGTCATTCGAGATGCGCCACATCTGGGCGTTCGCCTTTAGATCTTCGTACTTCTCAATCGGCGCCGGCCCTGGTGACAGGCTGAGCACAATCGGTCTTCCGGTCTTCTTCAACGCCACGCTCAAGGCATGAATCTCAGGCCCTCGAAAAGGCAGGCTCATGTCATCTGCCTTGACGAAGTCCACGCCCCACGACGCGTATAACCGAGCAATCGAATCGTAGTAGGCCTGGGCGCCAGGCTTTGTCATGTCCACGCCATAGGTATCTTCCATCCCCGCCCACTTGCACACGTTCACCTTATCGGCCACGTCCGCCGCGTGAAACTTCGTTCCTTCGATCGGCAGATTCTTGTCCACGGCCTCGCGAGGGATTCCCCGCATGATGTGAATGCCAAACTTCAAGCCCTTGCTGTGAACATAGTCCGCCAGTGGCTTGAAGCCCGCCCCGGAAGTCGCGGAAGGGAAGCGATTGGGGGAAGGGACGAACCGTCCGTAGCTGTCCATCGTCACGCGGCCACGAGGAATATATCCATGCGCATGTGCATCCGGTTGGTACCACTCGATGTCCGCCACGACATATTGCCAACCGAACTTTGCGAGCTTGGTGGCCATCACATCCGCGTTTGCCTTCACTTCGTCTTCGCGAACAGACGGACCAAATGAGTCCCAGCTGTTCCAGCCCATAGGCGGCTTTGGCGCCAGCACCGTTGAGTTCGTTTGCGCTGACAGCCCGGTAAAAGAAAGCAAGCCGGGCAGCACCGCAGCGCGATATAAGAGATTGCGAAAAGTCATGGAATTTACCTTCTCAACTGCAGGATGAGACAGCCCGCCCAACCGCGAATAGCGTTGCAGTTAACGCTTACTATTCGTGTCCGAAGATATCCATCCATCCGTGGCCTTGTCAAATCCAAAGCCGCGCTTCCTGCTCTACCCAAACCATCTGCCATCCTGGTGGACTTCGCTCCTACACGATTCGGATCGGCATTCCGCCATCGATCACAAAGTTTTCCCCGGTAATGAAGTCGTTTTGGACGACGCTCACGATCAACTCCGCCACGTCTTCAGGCTTTCCTTCTCTGTGCAATGGAATACGATTTCGAATGTTGACTTCAACTTGTTCCGGCGTGAGGAAATTCTGAAACGGCGTGCGAATTACGCCCGGCGAAATACAGTTGACACGAATGCCCTTGTCCGCCAATTCGCGCGCCAGAGCTCGGGCAAATTGTGGCAAAGTTCCCTTCACGATCCCATACGCCAATGCACCCAGACAGTCGCGCAACCCGGCGGCTGACCCCAACAGAACGATCGCCCCTTCGCGCTGTTGGGCCATGAGCAGCGCCACCGCTTTCGCCAGGAGATAGATCGCATGCACATGAACGGCGAACGCATTCATCCACGCCTCTTCCGAGACAGTAAACAGGTCTCTCGGAACCGCTCCACCACCCGAATGAACCAGCACATCGATTCGTCCAAATCGGTCCTTTACTTGCTCCACGCAGCGTCGACAGTCTTCTGGCTTGCCAACATCCCCCTCCAAAAAACTCGATGTGTCCCCCGCAGGACTTTACCGCGGACTCAAAGGTGGAGGAGACATTTCTCTTCCCGCCACGGGACAGGGCGCGACATGCGCGCCTCGCCCGGCAAAAGCCAAAGCTGTTGCCGCGCCAATCCCGCTTGTGCCTCCAGAAATCAGACAGATCTTTCCCGCTAAATCCATTTCGCTCCCGATTCGGATTTCTCTCAGTCCGCGTGTTGTACTGATATATCAAATTCCGTCGTTTTGGGAAACAACGATGAATGCTATCCTGATCCCGTCTACACTTGCTGCTGCATCCGCGTGCACTGGCTTATCGCAATCCAGCGACCAGCCAAGAGTGCCCGCGGTCGATGACTGAGACCTGGCAGTTCAGCATGTTTGACACGTCGCCGGTCTTCCGGTTGATCGCCCAGATCCTGGCTGCGGCGATCTTTTTGGCAAGGTTCTGCTCCCTCTGCCGGACGGCGAGCCTTTGCTGGACGAAGTCTGCGCAGTCGGATTTCTCATGCTCATCGGGAGGCGGGCCGCAAGCAGTTGCCCGTGCATCTGGAACGCGCCGTCGCGCACATGGATGACTTGTTTGCCATCGACCGCGAGGCGCGCGAACAGAACCTCTCGCTCGCCGATCGCCATGCGTTACGGCAGGAACGCACGCCCGCATTGGTCGACGAGTTATATACGCTGCTGTCTGCTATGCAAGCAGGGCATAATCCTGCCGCAGTCGGTGGCGGGCAAGGCCATCAACTACACGCTGAAGCGCCGGGCGGAACTGACTCGCTTCCTCGACCATCCCATCATCGAGCTGTCCACAAACTAGGAGGAAAATTCGATGCGCCCCATTGCGATCGGCCGCCGCAATTGGCTGCACTTGGGAAGCAAAGAGGCCGGACCCAAGATCGCCGCTATCTTCAGCATCGTCGAGAGCTGCCACAAACTGGGCATTCCCATTCGTAAGTATCTTGCCGACATACTGCCCGCCCTGGCCGATCGCTCCATCCAAGGTCTAGCCGGCCTCACGCCCACAGCCTACGCCGCCAAAATGGCAAAGTAGCATGACCATTGCCCGCTCTTGGATAATGAGGTTCGACCAGCGCCAACAACGCCGACCACTTGCTCCATCTGGTTGAGAAACATTTCCCGCTTGCTCTGCCGGCTATGCTTCTCAAAGATCGCTTGTGACGTCAGTGTCAGTTGCCGCATCGCGCATACCGTCACCTTATCATTTCACCCAAGCAGAGCACGAGTTTGAGACTCGTGCTGGGGTTCCCTAACGTCATAAGCACGGCGACGTTCGCGCCGACTTGCAACCTGAGAGACCGGTTGGGAACACCCGAATCCCAATTGCAACATATCTGTCGACTCGATGCAGATTCGAGCATAATTTGCTGATATGAGTCTTTCTGCCTGCTGTCGAGTCGCGCTGTTTTTTTTGGCTTGTTTCCCATTGACTCTTATTGCCGAGCAGGACGAGCGGACTCCGCTCCGAATTCCGCGGGTCAGCCGTGCTCCAAACCTCTCTGACTTCCTGAATGGAACACCACGCGAGGCCGAAACAGTCGTTACTGTATTTCGGCAATGGGATCCTCATGATGGCGAACCCGTCAGCCAGCCCACCGCAGCCTATCTTTCGTACGACAAGCAGAACCTCTATGTCGGTTGGATCTGCAAGGACGATCCAAGCAAGATTCGCGCGCGTGTTGCCCCTCGCAAGGAGATCACCACGGACGATCGCGTCACCATCAACATCGATACGTTTCAGGATCACAAGCACTCCTACTGGTTTGACGTAAATCCGTACGGAATTCAATACGATGGCCGCACCACAGATGGCGTTGGCGATGATCCAAGTTGGGAAGGGCTCTGGTACTCCGAAGGTCGCATCACCAAGGACGGCTTTGTTGTGCTGGAGTCAATTCCATTTCGCACTCTGCGATTTCCTCGCGCGCATAAGCAGGTCTGGAACATTGCCCTCGCGCGCATGATCCAGCGGACAAATGAATTTGCAGCGTGGCCCTACATCACCCACAAGCACGATCCTCAATTTGTGGGCCAGTTTGCGCCAATCGAGATCGACGACGACATCTCATCAGGGCGCAATATTCAGCTGATTCCATATGGGCTTTACTCAAACGACGCATATCTTGATCCGAGCCTCGGTTTTCAAAAACAGTCTGAGCATCATCCGGGACTGGACGCCAAGGTTGTATTTCACGATGCGTTGACCCTGGACATGGCGGTCAATCCGGACTTCAGTGAGATCGGCACTGACGACCCAAAGGTTCAAGTCAACCAGCGCTTTGAGGTGGTCTATCCAGAGCGGCGGCCGTTCTTTCTTGAGAATGCCTCCGTATTTTCGATGCCGGAGGAACTGTTTTTTTCGCGGCGAATTGTCGATCCCCAATACGGCGCAAAACTGACCGGTTCGATGGATCGATGGAACCTGGGTGCTCTAGTCGCTGATGACCGAGCCCCAGGAGAGGTGCTGGTCCAGGGTCAGACCGGCCACGGCGACCGCGCAGTTGATGCGGCGTTTCGAGGGGGACGGGAGTTTGGCCACCAATCCCATGTGGGACTATTCCTGAGCGATTCCACCTTCGAGTCCAAATCGAACCGGGTCGGTTCCATCGACTTGCGCTACCTGGCTGCGCACAACTGGACTCTGACGGGTCAAGCTACGACGACGCAAACTGAACAGAGTCCGAGCGGCTATTTGGCTGGCCCTGGATTCCTCCTGATGCTCAACAAGTCCGATCCGCATAAATACTTCAGCACATCCTATACAGACCGAAGCCCGGGGCTCAATGCTACAGTCGGTTATTTGCCCCGCACAGATATTCGAGTGTTAGACAACTACTTCAGTTACCAATGGAAGCCGAAGACTAACCATACGCTGCTGGCATTCGGTCCCGGCATAGATGCAACCGAGAACTACGATCACGAGCACCGCCTGGAAAACTGGGGAGTGACACCGAATTTCTCATTCACGCTGCCCCGGCTGACAACGTTGACGTTCAACCACACAAACCAATATGAACTGTATAAAGGGATCGGTTTTCAGGAGCGGTACAATTCGATTACCCTCATGACCTCATGGTACAAATGGTTGGACCTGACGGCGAACTACAAACAGGGGAAGCTTCCGAACTATTATCCGGCAGCGGGCATTGCGCCTTTTCTGGGCAACTCCGTCAATGCCTCGACAACTGTCACGCTTTATCCGCAAGCGCATCTGCGGCTGGACGAGATTTACTACTACACGCGCCTGGCCATCGATTCCAATTGCCCTCCGACTCTGTCGCTACCCACCGGCGTTGTTTTTACCAATCACCTGATTCGCTCAAAGGTCAACTATCAATTGACACGCGATTATTCTTTTAACGCGATCCTCGATTACAACTCGTTGCTGCCCAATAGCGCGCTTGTGGCAAGCAGTTATGCGAAGCAGGCCGACACCACGCTGCTGTTCACCTATCTGCCGCACCCGGGAACCGCGCTCTACGTGGGGTACGCAAATACATTTCAAAACGAGGACTACAGCGCATCCGCAACCCAGCAGTACACCGCGACCACCCTGCCCGGAACCTCAACTGACCGACAAGTGTTTGTGAAATTCAGCTATCTGCTGAGGTTTTGAGGCGCGCGAATGGTTTCTCGCGTACGATTCAATTCATTCCGGGCGAGTTCCACTGCTTTGATTGATAATCGAGGATGCGTGTTTCTCGTGCAAGACGCAGACTTGTCTTTTACGAATCGCGTGGAACTTCGACTTCAGGGCCACGATGTATATGAGCAAAATCGTCAATGTAGCGAGGGGACGCCTGCAATATCTGGATCGACAGTCCAGTGGATGGGTGCGGCGCAGTTTGCTCGCAGCGCTCATATGGACCTCTCTCAGCTTGATCTATTCGCTCCCTAGCCTGGCGAGAGGCCAGGGACTCATGTACAAAGGGGTCGATTCCGTGCGTGGGCAGTTTGCGTGGTGGTGGTCGTGGGGTCTGATTACGCCGTTCATTCTTGCTTTCGACCACCGGTTGCCGTTCACTGACAAGCAATTTGGTAGGCGCTTTCTTGCGCATGTGCCGGCCAGCCTGCTCTTTACCACTCTCTACCGCTACGTGAATGACCTGGCCTGCATCGCGCTCGGCATTGGCTCATGGAATACCCTTCGGACATCCAAGATATTTACGACCTGGGTATTGGACGACACTCTGTGGAACTGGCTCATCTACTGGGTGATTGTGAGCATCTTGCAAGCGTACCGATACTATGAACGCTACCTGTTGAGCGAGTTGCGGCTGGAGCGGATGGAGAGAAAATTTACCGAAGCGCGGTTGAATGCCTTGCGCATGCAACTCGACCCGCACTTTCTCTTCAATGCGCTGAATACCATCTCCTCGCACGTGGAATGTGACCCCAAGCTGACGCGCAGAATGATTGAGCATCTGGGCGATCTTTTGCGCAAGTCGCTTGAAACCCAGGACCGGCAAGAGGTTTCGCTGAATGAGGAGCTCGAAGCTCTGAATCACTATCTGGCGATCCAAAAGATTCGCTTCGGAGAAAAGCTCAGGATCGAGATGCAAATTGAGTCGGAACTTCGTTCTGCCGCTGTGCCTTCGCTCATCCTCCAGCCACTGGTCGAGAACGCGATCCGTCATGGGATTTCGCATAGGGCTGCGGGCGGGAGTGTGATCGTCTCGGCGCGTAAGATTTACAATCAAATCGAAATTCGGGTACAGGATGATGGTGTGGGGTTACCGCCAGGATGGAGGCCAGAGTTTTCGTCGGGACTCGGTCTTTCGGTAACGCGCGAGCGCATCAAGGGCCTTCATCCGAATGGGAAAAGCGATTTTGAAGTACGCCCGCAACCGAACGGAGGTACTGTGGCGGCGATTATTCTTCCCCTGCGTGTGCATGGAGGAAATTTCGATGACCACCGCTGATTCTATTCGTGTGCTGGTTGTGGATGACGAGGCTCCTGCGCGGCAACGTCTCACTGACCTGTTGCACAAAGATTCCCAGATCGCCGAGATTCTCGAAGCTTCCGATGGAATTTCGGCCGTCGAAATGATTCAGAGCCGGGGACCGGAACTGGTCCTTCTCGATGTGCAGATGCCTGAGTTGGACGGGCTGGGAGTGATCGATGCCATTGGCGCGAACCTGATGCCACTGACGGTTTTCGTCACAGCCTATGACCAGCACGCGATTCGAGCATTTGAAACCAACGCGCTGGATTATCTGTTGAAGCCCTTCAGCGATGAGCGCTTTGAGGCTGCACTGTATCGCGCCAAGACCCGGCTGGCGGAGCGCAGCACGTGTAAGTTTGGACAACGGATGATAAAGATGCTTTCCGCGAATCCAGAGTTCTCGTCAGCGCGGAATTCTGCGCGCCCGTGGGATCGACTGGTGGTGAAAACCGGCAGCAACACCCGCTTCATTCGCGCGGCCGAGGTTGAGTGGATCGAGGCTGCTGGCGTCTACGTGAACCTGCACGTGGCCGGGGAGCATGTGCTGTATCGCGCCGCTTTGCATGAGTTGGTCGAACGGCTCGATCCGAGACGATTCGTGCGTGTGCATCGCTCGGCAATTGTGAATATCGAGAAAATTCTGCAGCTGGAGCCGATCTCTCACGGCGAGTTCGACGCTGTCTTCAAGAACGGCGAACGTACCCGCGTAAGCCGAAACTACCGAGCACAGTTGGAGAACCGGCTGGGACAGCCACTTTCATAGTAAGCGTGGTTTCTAGCCGTCTTTACAAACGAGAAAGTGTGCGCACTCGAGTGAGGAAACTTGGCGGTCGGGTCGAGGACTGGCGCGGTCCTGAAGGTCTGGCCTGGCTGTTGATCCCCTTTCCTCTGGGAGTGCGTCAATGGCCAAACCGTGATTTCGTTTCCAGTCCTCGCCCCATTGCACCCATCGAGCGGTTTTCCCGCACTGGATGCATCTGTCTGCTTTGTGCCAAGACCTATGCAGCCTATAGTCTTTAAACAGACGCAGCCAATCACATAGCCATTCGCTACTCCATCGCCGGCTCTCCTTGGACCGAGGAACTGTGGCTGGTATCTCCGGAGACCGGAGCGACGATGAGTTTTTTCAGGCATAAGGAGACCTTTCGATCCGGTGTAGACTCTCTGCATAGCGGGGAGACGACCGAACTTCCACGCCACTGTCGTCGAGGTTGCGGGTCTTGAGATATTGAACCGCATAGAAAGCTGCGCAGGAACCTAATGACGCGAGCATAAGCTCAGGGGGTGTCATTCCAGTGTCTTCGCCCCCATTCTCTGCCGGTTGATCGCAAAGAATCGAATGCGAGCGCGAATGGATGGCGAATTTGACTTGATTGAGATGCGTAATCTTCACTTCCATGGAGTTTCTCCTCTTTGTTAGAAGAAAGACACGGCAGAGGCAATTCGCTACAAAACCGCAGATGTTTATTTTGTGGCCGGGAGAATCAGCATACGCAGGTATTCGCGCGTGAGGATGGCGCGCAATTGGGGTGCGACAGCGGAGTTACAGGGGATCTGCAGGGAGCGGCAGCGGTCGATGGCTGCACGCAGGTCACGCAGAAACGCCACGCAGGACGGGCATGCCTCGATATGCCCCCGCATCTGGTCGCACGTAACGGGCTCCACTCTTCCGTCCAGGTATTCAGAAAGGTTGGCAAACAAATCGTGGCATTCATCGGGACGTCGCCGACTCTTGGATCGGGTGCCTTTGGGCCTTTTCGCGAGCGATCGGGCGTTATCAGAATCCCCTGAAGTGCCACTCAGCAGTTGGTTCATCTCCTTGCGCACACTCAAACGCGCCCGATGAAGACGAATCCGCACGGTCCCCTGCTGCAGATCGAGAATCTGTGCGACCTGCTCGGTGGTCAACTCTTCCATATCATGGAGCACGAGGACGATACGCAAAGGCGCCTGGATGCGCAGGATAGCCTGATGCAACAGATAGTGCTGCTCGGCGTAGAGCAGGTTGCCTTCGGGGCCCTTTTCGGCATCCTGGAGCAACCGCCCCAACTCTTCATCGCTGGGCATCAACTCATCAAGCGAAAGCATATTGGTTGGGGCATGAGAAGTCTTGCTGCGCATGCGCCAACAGCGGTTTCGAGTGACGGTGTAAAGCCAGACGGCCAGTTTCTGCGGGTCGCGTATCTTGGCCATGTGCTCAAAGGAACGGAAGAGCACCTCCTGCATGGTGTCTTCTGCATCTTCAGGATGCCCGCAGATTTTCATGCTGAAGGAGTAGACCGTGTTCTGAAGCAATCCGATCGCCTCTTCTACAGCTTCAGGGGTGTTGAGGCGCAACAGATCTGTGGCTTGAATCAGTTCAGGTCGTATCGCATGAGGTCATTGAGATCAATACCAGTATATCCCCGCGTATGTATGCGATAGCTGATTCACCTGAAGGTCCGCCTGTTCACTGCGTAAGGCAATCCGAAAGGAACTCACTGCACAGAGAGATGCGCAGTGCCGGGCACTTGCAATGCGGCCTCAATCATCCGCAGGCAGATCGGGGACATCTTCTTCAGCCAATCTAGCTCCTCTTCGCTTGCGAGCTTCGAGTCAGCGGCCAGCCATGCGCGCAACAATGCCAAGGCGAGACCCATCTCGGCGCCAGGACGGCTTTCCTCCAGCAGGAACATCTGGCGGTAGACTTCATCCTTGACCCGCTCGCCGCGAACATGCCGCGAACTTGCCGGTCGTGAAGCACTCTTTCGCGCCGTCATTGCAGTTTCTCCCCTTGAACGAGCCAGGAGTACCGGCCTACATTCACGCATGCCACCTGATGAAGTCCGCTGGAAAGCAACCGATCCGCGGCATCCGATGCAGCCAGGCGATGATCCAGAGGGGGACCGGCTTCGCGTTCAACATCCGGCCGCCAGTCGAGGATCGCGATGCGCCCGTGATGGTTGAGAATGCGAAGAGACTCCTTAAAGACGACGGCGCGATCCGCGAATTCGTGCCAGACATTGGCCAGAAAGACGAGCGTGCAGCAGGCACCCGGCAATGTTGTCGATTCGGCCTCTGCGTGGATGAGATCGACATTGGATACGGAACCTTCGAGCAGCTTTTGCCGCAGGAGCGCGAGCATTTCGTCCTGCGCATCGACGGCGTAGACTTTGCCATTCGCGCCGACGGCCTTGGCTAGGGGCAGCGAGAAATATCCCGTGCCTGCGCCCAGGTCGGCAATCGTGTCATTCTGGCGCAGGGAAAGTGCAGCGAGCACTTCGGCAGGAGGAAGCCACACTTTGCGTGCAGGATCGTCGAGCCGGTGTGCCTCGGACGCAGGAAACCGTTTGTCGTGCATATCGCTCCTACTTGGCGGTGCCGCAGTTGGCATCTTTCATACCCAAGACGCGGAAGATAGACATTGCAGGGCACCAGTTTGTAAACGCCGATTGCAGCAGGTTAAGTCCGACAAAAGCCGTCAGCCAGAGCCAGTACATTGAAACGTAATGCGCAAGCGCAAGGGACAAAAGCACAACAGCGCCTGCCATCATACGTAAAGCGCGTTCGACTGTCATAGAGAATCTCCTTCTTCAATTTCAGGTTGAGGTGCAGTCCCGGCTTGATGCCGCGAATGAACCATGTAGTAAAGCACTGGAATGGTTGGCCACGAGAGGAAAGTCGAAGCCACTGCTCCCGCAATCAGCGATAGTGCAAGCCCCTGGAAAATGGGATCGGTAAGAATCACGCTTGCACCCACGACGACCGCTGCTGCCGTCAGCAGCATGGGGCGAAACCGCGTGGCGCCCGCATCGATGACTGCTTCGGCCAACGGCATTCCCTGTCGGATACGAAGCTCGATAAAGTCGACGAGAATAATCGAGTTGCGCACAATGATGCCGGCGCCAGCAATAAAGCCGATCATGGATGTCGCAGTGAAGAAGGCGCCCATCATCGCATGCGCTGGCATGATACCAACCAAGGTGAGAGGAATGGGCGCCATGATGATCAGCGGCACGATGAATGAGCGGAACCAGCCCACTACGAGCACGTAGATGAGTACCAATACCGCGGCGAAAGCCAGGCCCATGTCGCGGAAGACCTCGATCGTGATGTGCCATTCGCCGTCCCACTTCATCGAGTAGTGGTCAGTGGACTCAGGCATTGAAGCGTTATAGCGAGTGAGGGTGTATCCGGCTGGAAGCTTAAGGTGGTCGAGCTCCTTGTTCATCTTGAGAATGGCGTAGACCGGGCTTTCAATGGCTCCTGCGACGTCGCCGGTGACATAAACCACGCGGCGCAGGTTCTTGTGATAGATGCTGCGTTCGATGATTTTGTGCTCGACGATGACCAACTCCCGCAATGACACCATGGAGCCATCCGCGCCGGGCAGGCGAATATTGTTCAAACCCTGTTCGGAGGAGCGATCCGCGCGGTCAAGCTCGACAATTGCCGGCACGGGCTCCCGTGCGGTCTGATCGTGCATGAGGCCCACCTGGGTTCCGGAAACAGCCAGCGCCAGTGCATGGGTCACGTCCGACACCGCGATGCCATGCTGCGCCGCCTTCGCCTCGTCCACGCGGATCTGCAACCGCGGTTGCGGGTCTTCGACATACCAGTCTGTATCCACAACACCCGAGGTGTGCTGGAATATGGACTTGATCTGTTGCGCAATTTCGGTCTGGCCAGTGAGATCAGGACCGTAGACCTCAGCGACGAGTGTTTGGATCACCGGCGGCCCCGGCGGCACTTCGCTCACTTGAATGCGCGCGCCGTACTGGTTGCCGATGGCGTCGAGCAGCGGACGAAGCCGCTTGGCAATGGCGTGGCTCTGCACACTGCGTTGCTTGGCCGGCAGCAGGTTCACCTGGATGTCTGCCTGGTTCGACTGGCTGCGCATGTAGTAGTGGCGCACCAGTCCATTGAAGTTATAGGGCCCGGAAGTTCCTGTGTAGGTCTGATAGTTCAGCACGTCCGGCTGCCGCGCGAGTTCTTCGCCGAGCGCCTGGGCCACGCGCGCCGTCTGTTCCATCGGCGTGCCGTCGGGCATGTTGATGACAACCTGCAGTTCGCTCTTGTTGTCGAACGGCAGCATCTTCACGCGCACCAGTCCCATGGGCACCAGTGCCAGCGAGATTACAAGCAATATGGCCACGCCGATAAAGAACAGAATTCGATTACGCGAAGACCTGATCAGCGGCGTCATGATGTGCCGATAGAGCCGGGTTCGCCAGTTCTCGGTCTCCGGTTCCAGTATCTTGGCCCCTTCAAGATGCTTGCCTAACAGGCGAAGTGCAGCCCAGGGAGAAACCACAAAAGCAACCATCAGCGAGAAGAGCATGGCCGCCGAAGCGCCGACGGGGATAGGCCGCATGTAGGGGCCCATGAGTCCGCGCACGAAAGCCATCGGCAGTACCGCGGCAATCACGGCAAACGTGGCCAGAATGGTGGGGTTGCCCACCTCTGCGACTGCCTCGACCGCAACGACGCTCATGGAGCGGCCGTGATTTTCCGGCAAACGGAAGTGGCGCACCATATTCTCGACCACAACGATGGCGTCATCGACAAGAATGCCGATGGAGAAGATCAAAGCGAAGAGCGTGACGCGGTTGATGGTGTAGCCCAGGAAGTAAAACACCGACATGGTGAGCGCCAGCGTGACAGGAATAGCCAACAGCACTACGCCCGACTCGCGCCAGCCCAGGAACAGCGCTACGAGAAGAGTCACGGACAACGTGGCCAGCAGCAGATGCTCAAGCAATTCGTCCGACTTGTTCTTCGCCGTCTCTCCGTAATTCCGTGTAGTGGTCACCGTCACGTCATTGGGTACGGTCACGCCCTGCATCTCATGCACACGCTTGAGAACGGCATTTGAGATGTCGGTTGCGTTGGTCCCCTTACGCTTGGCTACGGTGATCGTCACGGCCGGATACTGGCCTGCGCCCTGATGCGCTGTTGCACCCGCGTTCGTGGTTCCGTAGACCACATAGTCAGCTGGCTCCGCGGGGCCATCGACAATCTTGTCGGCTACGTCGCGCAGGTACACCGGGCGGCCGCGAACCACGCCAACAACTACGGCCTCCAGATCTTCGCGCTGGGTGAAGATATTGCCGGCGTCGACGCGCACCTCCTGGTTGTTCTCGGAGAAGTTCCCAGCCTGCACGCTTGCATTCGCGGCCTGCAGATGTCCGACAATTGCCATCGGCGACAGGCCGTAGGCATTAAGTTTTTCCGTACTTAGCACCACGCGCATGGTGCGGGGGAGGCCGCCGATGATCGACGTTTCCGATACATCGCCAATCTGCTCAATGTTGTGTTGCATCTCATCGGCGATGGCGCGCAGTTGATAGCCGTTGTAATGCTCGCCCCAAAGGGTCATAGCCAGGATCGGTACGTCGTCAATGGAGCGGGCCTTGATCAGCGGCTGAGTAACGCCCGGCGGCATTCGATCGAAGTTCGAGTAGAGCTTACTATAGACCTTGATCAGCGCATCTTCCTGCGGCGTGCCAACCAGAAAGCGCACAATTACCAGGCTCTGACCAGGAGCCGAGGTCGAGTAGACATATTCGACGCCCGAGATCTGATGAACCAGGTTCTCGATGGGCAGCGTCACGCGCTCTTCCACCTCGGCCGGCGAGGCACCCGGCATCGCGGTGGTGATGTCCAGCATGGGAACAAGAATCTGCGGCTCTTCCTCGCGGGGAATGATGGCGATCGCGAAGACTCCGAGGGCAAGCGACGCGGCAATAAACAGCGGCGTCAGCTTGGAGTTGAGAAATGATTGTGCCAAGCGCCCGGCAATCCCAAGATCCTGTGTCATGGCCGAACCCCTACACGCGCCTCAATGCGCTTGCCGGCGATGTCCCGGTCAGAAGGTGTATCTACGAGCTTTTCGCCCGCAGAGACACCGGAGAGAACTTCCACGAGATCGCCTTGCGTTGCGCCCAAAGTTAGGTAGCGGAGCTGCGCGATCCCCTGGCTATCGAGAACATAAGCGCAGGAGAGCGAGCCGCGCGCGACGACTGCAGAGCGCGGAATGAGGATCGCCTGCTTGGTGCCGTTGGCAAACATCGCCGTTCCATACATCCCCGCGCGCATCTGGGCAGAGGAAGGCAGGTCGATCTTGACGAGGAAGCTGTGACTCGATGGATCGGCGGCGGGAACGATCTCGGCCACGATTCCGGTCAGGTTCGCCGACGATCCGCTACCGATGGCTACCTGCACCTTCATCCCCTTGTGAATTGCGGCAATTGCCGACTCGTCAACCGAGGCGTCAAGTTGCAACGGTCCAGCCTGATCCACCTTGAGCAAGGGCACACCGGGTGCGGCCATGGTTCCGGGATCGGCCATCCGCGCCGTGATCACACCCGCGAATGGAGCAGCCAGGCGGGTGTAACTCATCATTGTGCGCGCCCCACTTTCTTGGGCTCGCGCCGCATCGGTCTGTGCGCGCACTGCCTCAAGGTTGGCTGCCGCAGCCTGGGCGCGCTGTGAGACTTCGTCGAGTTCCTGCGGGCTCACGCTCTTCTGCGCATCAAGCTGCTTGTACCGTGCCAGCGTGCTCGTGGCCAGTGCGTCGTTTGTTTGCGCTGCGGCCTGCACATTCTGCGCCGCCTTCACGCCCGCCTGCGCCTGCTCGACCGAAGAACGCAATGCCGCATCATCGAGCACAACGAGAGTCTGTCCGGCTCGGACGCTGTCTCCCTCGCGCACCAGAACCTGCTGGATGCGACCCATTACTTGTGCAGAGACCACTGCGGATTGTTTGGCTTGAACAGTGCCGGTGGAGCCCAGGTTGAGTGGTACTGTCTGCTGCCGACTTTCGACAATCTGTACTTGAACGGTTTGAACGGTCGATGGTGTCGTGGGAGAATCACCGCCATGGCAGCCGGCAAACAGAGCCGCGGAAGCGGCGAGCAAACTTGCCCATAAGACATTCTTCATTGCAATTCCTCCGCAGCATCGGGAGTCAAAGTCCCGGTCGCGTATAAAAGTTCGCTATAGGCCATGGCATTTCCGTAAACGGCATGCCAGTAATTGGATTGGCTCTCCCGCTCGGCGTCCTCAGCCCGCAGCAGATCAGTGATGGTGGCAAGGCCCGCGCTGTAGCGGTTCTTCAGAATGCGAAGACTTTCCGCTGATTGGTCCATCGCGGCCCGCGCCGTCTCCAGCGAGAGCTCTGCCGTCTTGCGGTGGATGTGAGCCTGGCTTACCTGCAGCCGAAGATGCTGCTGCGTCGCTGCCACTTGCGCATCAATCTTCTGCTTGGCCGCGCTTTCGCGGGCCAATTGGGCGCGCTTGCCGATGGGTAGAATGTCCACACTGATCTGCATGCCGGCCACCCAGTTGTTTCCACCCGAGCCGGTAAACGAGGTGCGATCTTCTTCCCAATTGCCATAGGCGCTTACGCGTGGGCCAAAGTCGGATTTTGCCGCACTGAGCGCTGATGCCTGTGCCGATTGCACCTGCCCCAGCGCCATCAGATCAGGGCGTGTCTTGACGGCTGTAGCGATCTCGTCTTCCAGCGCGCCCTGCGGAAACGTATGCGGCTCAATTGGCTTGAGATCGCTTTCTTTCAGCTGCGGCGTCCCCATCGCTTCGCGCAACGATACCCACGCCAGTTCCAGGTCGCCCTGGGCCGTAATCAACTCCTGTTTGCGCGCAGCCACGTTCACCTGGGCCGACATCCTATCCGATTCCACGGCTAGACCGGCCTTCACGTGATCGTCTACAGAGTTCAGTAATGCCGCCGCAGTCTCCTGTTCGTGTTGGTCTACTTCGACCGCCCGCTGCGCATAAAGCACTTGCTGATACGCTCCGACAACGCGGAACACTATCTGCTGATCCACCGCCTTCGCGGATGAAGAGGCGCTTTGCTTGAAAAAATCCGCGCGATGAATCTGCTTCTGTGTCTTGAACGAGTCGAATGCGATCCATTGCCCGGAGAAGCGTGTGGAGAAGTCCCCGATAGGTTGCGGGCGATTCAAAGCGTTCAGCGCAAAATCGGCCTGCGTAAATTGCCTCTGCCGCAACCGCGTTCCAAACGCATACACCGGGTCGTTACCGCGAGAAATGTCCTCCGTAAAGCCGAGTTGAGGCAGCAACGCGGTACGCGCCATGGCGGCGGCCGCTTTGGCATCCTGGTTACCCGCGCGCGCAATCGCAGCCTCGGGGTTCTGCCCCAGGGCCTGATTGATGGCTTGCCGGAGCGTCAGCTGTTCTTGCGCCGCAGCGGCCAATCCCACCATGCAAAACAGGAGGAACAGGCTTGGAGATCGATAAATGCGAGAACTCATGGGATCAGATGTCCTTGGGTGATGCTTTCAATTGAATAAAGTCACGGAATGGCGAATCCGTTACAAGAAGCGTCAAATTAAATTCAACTGCGACCGCTGCGTCTGTTTCTGTACAGCCTCCCAATCTGTGAATCTGAAAGGATTGAAGGCAGGGTGCGCAGGGTGATTACTTCGCAAATGAGCAGGAAAGGTTCGTATTTGAAGGGCTTGAGAAGGAGTCGGCAAGCAGGCTTCCACCTTCTCCTGAGCCACGGTCGGTAGCGAACAGGCCAACGAACCGGGAAGATTTCGGTCGATACGGTGGATCGAACGCCTGCATGCCTACACCGGCAAAGGGCGGCAACAGCATGGCCATGTCGAAGGCCAGCTCATGCTCTTCCCCGGCAAGATTCTCGTAGAAGAGCCGGCCGGATTCGATGTTGCGCGCGTGTGCGCTTGTGACGGACCATATTTCCCGTTCTGCAAGAACGGACTCGGTAAAGATGTTCGTCGGTGTGATGTATCCGTTGCGGCGGATAAAGGCGCCATCCATGCCGAAGTCGCCCAGTTCGTATTCGTTGGTAAAGAAAATGACGTTGGCTTTGTCTCTGACGCCATGGCGCCGCAGTTCGAACTCGAGATTGACAACATATTCGAACGCGGCACCCTGACAAGTGCACATCCCGTGTCCTGTTCCGATCACGAAGCGGCAGTGTTCTCCCCGCTTCATCCTTTCGACCAACGTCAGGAAATGTTTAGCAGCTTCAGTGGCATGACTGGCCGTGCAGACCGATAAGGTGTACTTGCCAGGTCCAAGCCCTTCAGTCGCGGCGAAATTCAGCTTGGGACCGGTTGCGTTGACCAGGTAGTCGTACTCGAGGGGAACGCGTTCCGTTGTCTGGCCGGGTACGCCTTTTCTACAACGACAAAAGGTCTTGCCTTGTCCGCGCTTCCTTCCGGATGAATGGAGACGGCACGGGCCTGCTCAAAGCGAATTCCTGCTTGGCTGTAAACCGGGCCAAGCGGAAATGTGACCTGCTGCTCGGTCATCAGGCCCAAGCCCAGCCAGATATTTGAGGGAACCCAATTGTAGGTCGATTGAGGCAAAACTACGACAACTTCGTGCGACCGGTCGAGCCACTTGCTCAGGTACGAGGCTGCAGTATGCACCGCAATCCCGGCCCCAAAAAACGACCAATCGAGAAATGTATTTCTCTTTCCCGGTCTGCATCGCGGCCCTGGTGCTGTCGATGGAAATCCGTAACAACGGTGCGCATCCGTCTAGCTGACTTTACTGGTGAGCAGTCTGAGAGAGGTTTACAAAACTGTCAAGTTCGGTGTGTGATTATCTTCCTCTGGCTTCAAATTTGGTGAAACCTAAAGGAAATGGAGAATTCTTTCGCTGCGTGTATTTCTTAGATCAAGCGCCCACTATGCAGGGCGGGGTTTCCTTGCAATCGGTTTGCGCGGGGACTTTCGTGCTTCACGCACAAAGCGGTTCATGGACTTTGAAAGATTATCGAGTACGGCGACCCACTCATCTAGGTGCTGCTCGCCATCCTTCGTAAGCGTATAGACACGTCGCGCCGGGCCTCCCTGACCTTCCTCCCAAGCGGACTTGACATTGCCGTTCGCCTCCAATTGCCGCAAAGTCCTGTAAAGAGCGGCCTTATCAATCTCGGCATCGGTGAGTGCGTGCTCCTGTAGCTCCGAGCAGAGATCGTAACCGCAGGAGCGGCCTTTGGCCCTTAATAGAAGGAGTACGACCGGCTCCACAAATCGATAGAGATTGCCCATACCGCAGGAGCAGGGGTATTCCTTGCCATGGCGCACGCAGATTTTTCGTGGCATTGCCGCTCTCCGATGGTTTCCGCCGAATAAAATTCGGCAGCTTTTAAGCTAAACTATACATCACCTAGATGTGAGATACATCTATTTCGATATGTGATCAAGGTTACAGGCTGCAGGGCCTGCTGTTATGGTATAGGTGTTTCTTGCACCTAATGAGTAAAGTTCATGGAGCATGCTTGGATGCATTAGCTCTGGCAATCCTGGCGAGCGAACCTGGGCCTCTACCTGAGCAACTCACAAAAAGGTTGCCGAGTCCATCCGGACAAGTAGCGCATCACTTGTCTTGCTTCACAAGATAGCCTGTCGATGAAAGGAAGAATACCAATGCGAATTGCCATTCCGATGTCCGGGAATTGCCTGGAACAGCACTTTGGTCACTGCGAGAAGTTTGCGATGGTTGATGTTGCACCAGAAACAAAGGAAGTGGGCGCGGTGACGGAGATTCTGGCACCTGAACACCAGCCAGGCCTTTTGCCTCCGTGGCTCAGGGATCACGGTGTGACCCTCGTCATAGCGGGTGGTATGGGGGCTCGTGCACGCTCACTATTACAGGAGGCTTCGATTGAAGTGATTACGGGCGCGCCTTCGGAGGATGCGACAACGCTTGTCCACCGGTACCTGGACGGGGCGCTGACGTCAATTGAGCGCACCTGCGATCACGTTTGCAGTCACTGAGTACGTCTTGTGGAACGCGCGAATGAGCTTCGAGTGAACGGTCATGCTGCAAGAGAAAGATGAAGTCAGGAAAGAGACTCGGACCAGTATGCTTGCGGCGCCGTCCTGCTTTGCATGTGGTCCGGACAATCCACACGGATTACACCTCGTGTTTCAGAAGAACGAAAGCGGGGAGATGACTGCCGGGTGGATTCCGGCGCCGGAGATGGAAGGCTACCGGGGCATTGTTCATGGAGGGATCGTGAGCACGGTTCTAGATGAAGCAATGGCCCAAGTTGTGGATGCATCCGGAGCTCACGCCTTGACGGCTGAACTTCGTGTCCGTTTTCGGCAGCAAGTCTCGTCCGGGAGCTCAGTGCTTGTGCGTGGTTGGATTCAAAGCCGGAATAAGCGCATGATCAACACCGAGGCCGCGTTGACCGGCGCCGACGGAGTTGAACTTGCTCATGCCTGGGCGGTATTTCTCGCGTTGAAACCGGAGAGAAGCCCGATTGCCGAGGAGGTGCTTTGATCATGGTTTCCGTTCCCGTTGCTCTTCCTCCGCCTGTTTGTGAGCCTGCAATGAATCCTCTAACTGAGGCCGCGCTGCATGGAATTACACGTGCGCTAGCCTCTGTGGGCCGGGCTTTCATCTGCCTGGACCCCTCGTTTCGCATTCTTCATGCCTCCACCCTACTGGACCGGTTTCTTGGTCAGGGAGCTTCTGCGGCTCTGCGTGGCCGTTCGGTAGAGGAACTGCTGGGAGAAGACCTGTTTGGCCCGCGCGGACCGCTTCGTCAGGCATTGCTCGATGGGCAGGTGCGCGAAGGCTGGCGCGCCACGCTCAAATTCGACGATTCCAGCGCCTGTCCAGTTTCGATTACGATTGCGCCGATGCTTTCAGACCACTCCGCGATTTGCGACCCGCTGGTGCGGTACCTGATCTTGCTGCGCCCCGCGGAAGAGGACGAGGCCTGTCCTGACGGGCCTGTCTTCTGTTCGGGCGCAGTGGCCTGTTCGCCGGCAATGCAGCGCATCTTCCGATTGGTTGAGGCATTGCAGCATAGCGAGGCAACTGTTCTGATCACCGGTGAAAGCGGCACAGGCAAGGAGGTGGTTGCCCGCGCCATTCACCAGAACTCGGCGCGCAGTGGCGGATCATTTGTGGCGGTGAACTGCGGTGCACTGCCAGCTGACCTTCTGGAGTCGGAACTCTTCGGGCATGTGCGCGGAGCGTTTACCGGCGCGGTTCGCGACCGCGTGGGCCGGTTCGAGCTGGCCTCAAACGGCACGCTCTTCCTGGATGAAATCGCCGATCTGCCACAACAGCTTCAGGTGAAGCTTCTTCGCGTTCTGCAGGAGCACCAATACGAGCGCGTGGGCGAAAGCGAGATGCGGATTGCGTCGGCGCGGATCATTGCAGCCACCAACATCGATTTGCACGATGCATTGCGCCAAGGCCGCCTCCGGGAGGATCTCTATTACAGATTGTGCGTGGTGCCGATCGAGGTGCCTCCGCTACGCGAGCGCCGCGAGGATATTCCTCCGTTGGCCCTTCACCTCTTAAGCTGCATTACGTCTCAGCGTGGGCTGGTACGCAGGGTCTCGCCGCAGGCCATGCGGTTGCTGCTTGACTATGGATGGCAGGGTAACGTCCGCGAGCTGGCCAACGTAATCGAATACGCAGTCGTCGTATCAAGAAGGGAAACCATCCTGCCGGAGGACCTTCCCCTCGAAATCCGGCAGCTCTCTGATCCCGCTTCATCCTCCTCAAACCAGATCCCAGGTTCGAATGGCGGGGCCGCGACGTTACCCGCGGCTGCGGACCCGGAAGTAGAATGTCTGCTTGAGGCACTGGAAAAACACCACTGGAAGAGAGCGGATGCGGCCAGGGAACTGAGTCTGAGCCGCTCTACGCTGTGGCGGCGTATGCGGGAGCTTCACCTAGAATAGATCTGGAATCGATTGAAACGAATCGTTTCAATCTGAAACAAAGTGGTGCAACTTTCCGTTTCGCGCTATTTTGGTATTTTCGCCAAGTTATTCATTACAAAAGGCGAATGCTTTGGTCCCAGGCGTGCTATTCCCTCAGGTCGAGATTCCGTTTCCGTCGCTCAAAAACGCTGCGGCGAACTCAGGACGGTCTCGCGGGGACAAAAAATGAATAGAACGCACATGGGATGGGCTGGTTTAATTCCGAGCCTCCAGCTGACACTCTTGCTTCTGCTGGCCTGGCCAGTCAGCCTCTTCGCAACGGATGGACACTTTCTACATGGTGCTGGCCCTGTGAACGAAGCCATGGGCGGTGCCGACACCGGTATCTGCCTCGATGCCACCGGCTCCATCGCCTGGAATCCGGCCTGCTCCACGGAATTCAAAGGCCATCGCTTCGAGATACATGGAACCCTTTTCGATCCTTGGCGGTCGCTTTCGAGCACTGTGAATGCGAATGCATTTGGCGTTGGCATGCCCGGTGCGGCCCTCTCGGGAACTACGGTCAGCCATCGCGACATGTCGGTGATGCCCGGCCTGGCACTCATTTACCATCCCAAGGGGAGTGCCAATGCCTATCACATCGCCATGCTGGCGGTGAGTGGCTTCGGTGTCGACTACCCAGGAAACACCAACTTCTCCAATCCTATTCTTACGCCGCAGGCGCCGAATGACTTCGGGTTCGGCCGCATTCGCTCGAACTATATGCTTGTCACCATTCCCATCGGGCTTTCGCGACAGATAAGCGATCGCCTCTCAGCCGGCTTCTCTCTGGTGCCCGCGTTGTCCATGCTCCAGGTGATTCCGGCGCCGTTTTCCGCTCCGGTAACCGCAGGCAGCACGATGCCCTACTATCTCTCGGCCGGAAACCAGGCGCCTGCGCTCGGGTTTGGATTTAACGGGGGCGTGCACTACCAGATCAATAAAGTAGTCAGCATTGGTGCGGCCTACCATTCTCCTGTCTGGTTTCGGAATTTCAACTGGAATCGCGCCGACCTAACGGGCGCCAAGCATGCGATGAGCTTCAAGATGAACCTGCCACAATTGATGACGGTCGGTGTTGGGCTCACGCCCTCCAAGGGAACAAAGATCGGCGTAGATGTGCGCTGGTTCGACTACGCCAACACCGCCGGTTTTAGCAAGGTTGGCTATAACGCTGACGGCTCGGTTGCCGGCTTTGGATGGCAGAACATCTGGGCCGTGGGCGGTGGTGTTCAGCAGCAGGTCGCCAGTTCCACCAAGATCATTGTTGGTTACAACTACTCGGGCAATCCGGTGCCGGCTAAGTACACCTTTTTCAATACGCCTGCTCCGGCGATCGTGCAGCATCATCTCTCCGGCGGCATCGTGCAGAAGGTCAACGGCTGGGACGTGAATGTCACCTACTATCATGCCTTCCAGAATTCGATCACCGGCCCCTGGATTTCAGGACAAGGAGCGATCCCAGGAACTTCTGTGACCAGCACCATGCACGAGAACTCGCTGACCTTTGGGTTGGGGAAGAGCTTCTAGGCGGAATGCTGCGTAGGGCGGGGCAGGCTCGCCTGTTCCGCCCTTGCGTTTTAATGCAGGCAGGAACGCTGTAATTCAGTAAACTTGTCGCGGTAAATCAAATGCTCCTATGACAGAACCCCTTTCGAACCCGCGCCGTCTTTTTCTGAAAACCGGGTTCGCGTCTTTGGGCACATTTGCACTCTGGTTGATGAACAGTCTGGCCAGACGTGCAGCGGTTATACCTGAAAACGCAGAGACCACAGTGACCATTCCTCTTCCTGCGGGCACAGGAATCCGGTTCTATGACCGGGCAATCGTGGTTTCTGTAGGCGAACAGTTCGCGGTGTTTTCTTCCACCTGCCCGCACCTAGGCTGCAGGATCAACCGGGCAGAAGGCAGCGAGATTGTATGTCCCTGCCACGGTTCCAGGTTCAACGCTCGAGGCGAAGTTCTGCGCGGTCCCGTAAGGCGCGGTCTTCAACCTCTGCAATTTGAACTGGACCGGACTCGCGCGACGCTGCGCATCACGCTTGAACGGCTTGGAACACGAAATGAACAGCCTTGAGCTTTAAATGAATAGTCCTGAGCAGGTCAGCGGCAAGTTCTGGAGGCGCATTCCGCCGTTGGGAATGCTTGCCTTCGCGGCCTTCGTCGTCTGCGCCCTGACCGGCATCATGCTGGTGCCGACTTACTTTCCTGGCGCGGCAATGGACTCGCTTGCTCTGCTTCTGCTTAAGAATCCTGCCGGAGTCTTCGTGCGCAGCCTGCATTACTGGTCGGCGCAGGCCTTCCTGGTTCTTACTCTTGCCCACTTGATCGATCATCTGCTGAGGCGCAGTGAGGCCACAGTTTCTTTCGGCGTGTGGTTGCGGCTGAGCCTCGCCGTCCCCGTCACCATAGGCGCAATGCTCTCCGGTTTTCTCTTGCGTGGAGACGCGCCCGCTGTTCAGGCATTGCAGATTCTGCGGTCGCTGCTTGGATTCGTGCCCCTGTTCGGAACAACGCTCTCGCAACTGCTGACTGGCTCGGGCTCGGATCTGACCACCGTTTATCTTCAGCATGCGTGCACGGTTACTCTTATCATCTGGCTGGTGACAATCGAACACGCACGGCGCATCCTGCCGCGGGCGGAGGCGATCTTTTGGACGCTGCCCCCGGTCGCTGCGCTCTCACTATTTCTGGTGCCTGAGCTGGTATCGCGTAGGGCCTCGATCGAAAAAGGTCCGTGGTACCTGGTCGGGTTGCAGGAGCTTTTGCACTGGCTGCCATGGCCGCAGGGAGCCGTCTGGCTGGCGTTGCTTGGACTGTTGGCGCTGATCCTTCTGCCAGTGTGCTCGCCGCCACAGCGTTGTTGGTTCAGATGGACAATGGCGGCCGCTGCGCTTGCGTACGTGATTCTGACGATCGTGGGAATTGGATTTCGCGGCGACGGATGGAGGCTGCAATCGCCTCGAGCAGTTTGGGCCGATCAAGCACACTTCATCTCTGCCAGAGCCTACATCCACGCGGATACGGCGTTGCTCGCGAAGAGCGTACCGATGGTAGGCGGGCAGCGTGAAGGCTGTCTCGCATGCCACCAGGGGATGACTGGTTTTGTAGCTGCACACGAGCCGGCAACCCTCGGCTGCGTTGCCTGCCATCTTGGAAATCCCTTTACGCTCAACAAGACTTTGGCTCATGCAGGCATGACGCTCACACCTGGAAATCTCTCCGTCGTCAACCGGACCTGCGGCGCCAGCAACTGTCATGGCGAGGTAGAGGTACGCGTGCGCGGCTCTCTGATGAACACCATGAGTGGCGTAGTGTCAGTGGACAAATTCGTGTTCGGCGAGAGCGCCGACCTCGATGCGCACTTTGATGTCGCGGCGCTCAAGCACTCTCCGGCAGACACGCACCTGCGCGGCCTCTGCGCCTCCTGCCATTTAGGGCAGGACAAGCAGCAGCCGGGGCCGATCGACGAATCCAGCCGCGGCGGCGGTTGCTCCGCCTGCCATCTTAGCTACGACTCAGCCGCAGTGGCGGAGCTGCGACATCGCGGCGGCCCATCGGCGCCGCTGCATCATCCCGATATTTCAATCCATGTGCACCAGCAAGCGTGTTTTGGATGTCACAGCCGCTCCGGCCGCATCGCCACCAACTACGAAGGCTGGCACGAGACGCCTCTGGATGAGACGGCAGCAAAGGCGAGACTGGGTTGGCCCGCACAGTTTCGGCTCTTGGCCGACGGACGTGTCTTCGAGAAGCATCCCGCCGACGTTCATTTTGAGAAAGGCATGACGTGCATTGACTGCCACGTAGCCTCCGAGGTGATGAGCGATGGCGTTGCGCATGTGCACGAGCGGAACGCAGTGAAGATCTCCTGTGCGGATTGCCACACGCCCGGCGATACTCCTGCGCAGGAATATGCGCAACTTGACGCAGAGACGCAACAGATCACAGCTATGCGCAAACTGAACAAGCCAGGGCGCAGATTTGTGGTCTCACAATCCAGCTCAGTCGACTATGCGAATGTTTTTCTGGGAAAAGATGGTCGTCCCCAAGTCGCGTTGATCGAGTCGGCCAAAGTTCTTCAGCCCAAGCCTGCCGCAGCCGTTTGCGCTAGCTCCGGCTCAATGCACGAACGCTTAGAATGTGGCGCATGCCACACCGCCTGGGCGCCGCAGTGCATCAGTTGCCACACCAGCTTCGATCCCAAAGCGCAGGGTTGGGACCACCTGGCCGGCAAGTTCGTCAACGGCGACTGGCAGGAAGAGGCAGGCGACTATCAGAGCGACGCGCCGCCTCTTGGCGTTTCGGTAAACGCAGAGCCAAACGGAAAAAGAGAAGAGCGGATCACAACCTTTGTTCCGGGCATGATCCTCAATCTGAAACTTCCTTCCGGGCAAGCGAAGATCGGGAGTGACTTCCACCGCTTCTTTGCGCCTGCATCGCCACATACAACATCGTCGCAAAGCAGAGACTGCCGCTCCTGCCACCTAAATCCTGCGGCACTAGGCTATGGTCGCGGGCAATTGAAGTATGAAGTCAAAGGAGGCGTGGGGAGATGGATTTTCAGTCCGGCATATCCTCGCAGCCCGCAGGATGGCCTGCCTATGGATGCATGGATCGGATTTCTGCAGGAACCCAGAGTCGGCACAACGACGCGGAAGGACGCTCGCTCATTTACCTTGCACGAGCAGCGGAACATCCTGCTTGTCGGTGCGTGCCTGGAGTGCCACAACGAGAAGGATCGCCGGATTGCCGCAGTGTTTGCGGACTTCAAGAATTACCGTTCCGTACTGAGCCCGCAATGCCGACTGCCAGACTGGGCGGTCGTTGAAGCGCAGGGAAAGGAAGCCTCCCGATGAGCAACGCTGTGAGCCATTTCCGCAATGGAAGTGATCTAGGTCACTGTATGCAGGTTACACCTAAGTGTAGATCGTATATGAGGGAATGTTTACGATGAGCAATCTGTCCCGCCGCCGTTTTTTGAAGATCGGTGCCGGCACCATTGCCGCCGCAGGCGCACTTGAGGGTGCTGGCCGCGTGATGGCGGGAGCCGGTAACGCCGCGCAAAGCGGACTGCGCACCGTTCCCACCTTCTGCAATGTCTGCTTCTGGGAGTGTGGCGCAATCGCCAGCATCCGCGACGGAAAACTCTGGAAGATTGAAGGCAATCCCCTCGATCCGCTCTCCAACGGGCGTCTTTGCCCTCGCGGAACAGGTGGAATTGGCGCGCATTCCGATCCCGACCGTTTGCGCTCTCCGCTGATTCGTGTAAGCGAGCGCGGCGAGGAGAAGTGGAAGGAAGTTACCTGGGACGAGGCGCTGAACTTTGTCGCCGAGAAGATGCAGAAGATCAAGTCCACCTACGGTCCCGAATCGTTTGCAGCTTTCATCCACGGACTTGGCGGCACGTTCTTCAAGCACACGCTTAGAGCCTACGGTACTGACAATATCGCCGCTCCTTCCTTCGCGCAGTGCCGCGGACCGCGTGATGTCGGCTTCACACTCACCTACGGCGACGACGTGAGATCGCCGGAGCGGACAGACATCGAGAACGCGCAATGCATCGTGCTGATCGGCTCGCACCTGGGTGAGAATATGCATAACACCCAGGTGCAGGAGTTCGCCCATGCCGTCGGTCGTGGCGTGAGCCTCATTGTCGCCGACCCGCGCCTCTCGGTTGCGGCCAGTAAGGCCAAGTTCTATTTGCCGGTGAAGGCAGGAACCGATATCGCCCTGCTGCTTGCCTGGATGAACGTGATCGTCGGCGAGAAACTCTACGACAAGGAGTATGTCGACAAGTACGGCTTCGGTTTCGAGCAGTTTTCAGCTGAGGTCCAGGCATTCACGCCGGAGTGGGCCTATCCGGAGACAGGCATCGATCCCGACACTATTCGCGCTACCGCCCGCGAGATGGCTCGCTACCGTCCGGCGACTCTCATTCATCCCGGCCGCCACTCTAGTTGGTATGGCGATGATGCTCAGCGCAGCCGCGCCATCGCCCTGCTGAACGCGCTGATGGGAAGCTGGGGTCGCAAGGGCGGCTTGTATGTGCCCGCGAAAATGGACGTTCCGGCCTATCCGCATCTGCCTTATCCGCAGCCCGGTAAGCCGGATGTCGATAATCCCAATAACAAATTCCCCTTCGCCAATGAAACCATCAGCACGGGCATTCGCGAAGCCACGTTGACCGGCGAGCCTTATCCGGTCAAAGGCTGGTTGGTCTACGCGACCAACCTGCTGAACTCGCTGGCCAACCAGGCGGAGACGATTCGGGCCATTCAGCAGCTGGATCTATTGGTGGTGGTTGATACCATTCCGAGCGAGATCGCAGGCTGGGCTGACGTGGTTCTGCCCGAGTCTACCTATTTGGAACGCTATGACGAGTTGCATTCTGAAGCGTTCAAACATCCGTTCATCGCTTTGCGCCAGCCTGTCGTTGAAGCACCGGGCGAACAGAAGCCGAATTGGTGGATCGCCAAGAAGCTTGCCGAGAAGCTCGGCCTGAGTGCGTACTATCCGTGGAATGACATTGAAGAGTACCTTGCCGCGCGTCTCAAGGCCGGCGGTTACAGCTTCGACGAGTTGAAGCGTAACGGCGTCATCTTAGGCAAGCAGCCTCCGATCTATTTTGAAGACGGTGCGCCTGCGGTGTTCGACACACCGTCGAAAAAGATCGAATTCTATTCCATGCAGTTGAAGCAGGCCGGATTCGATCCCGTGCCCAGATACACACGGCCCGAGCCTGGGCCCGCGAACTCTTTCCGGCTCTTGTTTGGCCGCGCGCCGATGCACTCTTTCAGCCGCACCCAATCCAACCACCTGCTCATGGATTTAATGAGTGAGAACGCTGTATGGGTCAATGCGACCGAAGCCGGGCGCCTCGGCTTGAAGAGCGGTGATTACGTGCGCCTTCGCAATCAGGACGGCCAACTGAGTAGCCGCATCCGGGTAAAGGCTACCGAACGCATCCGTCCGGACTGCGTATATATGGTGCATGGTTTCGGCCACACCTCCAGGGAACTGCGCTTCGCTTTCGGCAAAGGCGCCAGCGACTCTCAGCTGATTACGCGCTACAAAACAGACCCGCTCATGGGTGGCACGGGCGTAAACGTGAACTTTGTAACCATCGAGACGGAGGCCTGACGATGTCACGCTATGGCATGGTGATCGATACCCGCAGGTGCGTGGGCTGCCATGATTGCGTCGTGGCCTGCAAAACCGAAAACGGCGTGCCGGAAGGCTATAGCCGCGATTGGATTGTAGAAGAGGCGCACGGCAAGTTTCCCACCGTGCAACTCGAGATCCGCTCCGAGCGCTGCAATCACTGCGACAATCCACCCTGTGTATCCTGCTGCCCAACCGGCGCAAGCCACGTGCATGAACGCGGAGGCGTGGTGCTGGTTACGCACGATAAATGCATCGGCTGCAAGGCGTGCCTGGCCGCCTGCCCTTACGATGCGCGCTTCATCCATCCCGATGGATATGCGGATAAGTGCACCTTCTGCATTCATCGCGTCGAGGCCGGCCTCGACCCCGCCTGCGTTTCCGTCTGTCCCACGCACTGCATGCACTTCGGTGATCTCGACGATCCGCTGTCCGAAGTCAGCCGCCTGCTCAACTCGCGCCCGCATCACCCGCTCATTCCGGAAGCGGGCACCAAACCGTGCATCTTCTATCTGACTTGAGTGACTATGATCGCGCTGACTGAACTTACCGTCTCACGGCACAATCCGCTGGTTGATCCCACGCTGCATGTCTGGGAATGGCAGATTCCGATTTATCTTTTCTTCGGCGGGCTGGTTGCCGGACTGATGATCATCGCAGGCGTGCGGCTCATTGCCATGCGCCCCAAGCAACGCGAGGCCCTGGTCTGCTGTACCATCGGGCCGATCGTTGGGCTCGCCTTTCTCAGCCTCGGCATGTTTGTGCTATTTCTCGATCTATCGCACAAGCTCTATGTTTGGCGGCTTTATACCACCTTCCAGATCACCTCGCCGATGTCGTGGGGCTCTTGGATACTTCTGCTTGTGTATCCGGCACTGCTCGGCAATGCGCTCGCGCATCTGCCCGAGGCCATTCCCGCGCTGGCTAAGCGTTTTCCGATTCTGGTGACATGGAGCGATTTCATTCTTGCGCGGCAGAAGTTAGTCCTGTCGATCGGCGTCGCCAACATGCTGGTTGGCATTGCGCTGGGCATTTACACGGGAATCCTGCTGGGCACGCTTGGCGCGCGCCTGCTATGGAACAGCGCACTGCTTGGTCCGCTCTTTCTCTTCTCAGGGCTCTCAACGGCGGCGGCCGTACTGCATGGCATTTTAGTGCTGACCACGCCCGATGAGGAGCGCCCAGCGTTTGCGGACTTCCTGCTCTCTTCGCTGGCACGGCTTGTGGAGGCGCGTCCGCTCGACAAGAAAGTGGGACCAGTGCTGGCCGGCGCCGACAACAGCTTCCTCACCATCGAACTAGGCCTGCTCTGTCTCTTCCTCATCGGACACCTGAGTTCGACCGGTGCTCACCAGCAGGCTGCCGGACTTCTTCTCACCGGGTCGTACGCGGCGGTGTTCTGGGTCCTTGTTGTTGGAATGGGAATCCTGCTTCCGCTCGTTCTCCAGACGCTTGAACTTGAAAATCGCATTCAGCACACGCTGGCGCCTGCAATGCTCGTCGTGTTTGGCGGCCTTGCACTTCGCTTCATTCTCGTCTTTGCCGGCCAGGAAAGTCACTGGCTCCAGGCTCTGAACTAAGGAATCAATTACCCATGAATACCATTGAACGCACTCCCAAGCCTTACTGGAATTCCTACTGGGCCGGATTCGGACTCGGCCTTGTGCTGCTCGCGTCGTTTGTCATCATGGGCCGCGGTCTGGGCGCATCCGGTGCCTTTACAACGGCCGTGGCTACCGCCGCCCATGCGGTTGCTCCAGCGCACACTGAGAACAATGCATTCTATGCCGAGTATCTTGGCGACGGAACGCACAGCCCGCTCAAGGATTGGCTGGTCTTCGAAGTCCTTGGCGTCTTCGTGGGCGGATTCGTTTCCGGCGCGCTTGCCAACCGTCTGAAATTCTTCGTGGAAAAAGGTCCGCGCATCACCACCGGGCGGCGACTGCTCTTCGCGTTTGTCGGCGGCGGGCTGATGGCCATCGGCGCCAAGATTGCGCTGGGCTGCACCAGCGGGCAGGCCTTGACCGGCGGCGCGCTACTCAACGTCGGTAGCTGGGCCTTTATGTGGTGCGTCTTCGGCGGGGCTTACGCATTGGCTTACTTCTTCAGAAAGCAATGGATCTAACATGAACGCTCCCTTTTTCAAATTCGGACTCTTCGGCGACGAAGCCAGCTTTATCATTGCTTTCGTCATCGGCATAGGCTTTGGCTTCTTCCTTGAGCGCGCTGGATTCGGCAGCGGCCGCAAGCTTGCGGCGCAGTTCTATCTGCGCGACCTGAGCGTTCTCAAGGTTATGTTCACCGCTATCATTACGGCGATGACCGGACTTTACATGCTGTCGCGTTTCGGCATGGTGGACCTGTCGTTGGTGTACCTGGTGCCGACGTTCCTTGTGCCGCAGATCGTCGGCGGTCTTCTGCTCGGCTTCGGCTTCGTGATCGGCGGCTATTGTCCGGGGACCTCGTGCGTCTCCGCGGTAACGGGCCGTATTGACGGCATGGTCTATGTCGCCGGCATGATCGCAGGACTGGTGGGCTTCGCCGAGTTCTATCCGTACATTCAGAACCTCGTGACCATCACGCCGATGGGCCAGATCACGCTTCCGCGGCTCTTTAACCTTCCCTATGGTCTGCTCGTCTTTGCGGTTGTACTGATGGCCTTGGGCGCATTTATGGCCGGCGAGTGGGCGGAAAAGAAGTTCGGCGGCAAGGAGCCTGATCCCAAAGGCTCGCTTATCGGCCGGCCGTGGCGCCTTACTTCCGTTCGCATCCTCGCGCTCGCTCTGCTTGCCGTCGGCCTTGTCGCGGCAGTCTCCGGCGCCCCCTACCGCGGCAGCCGCACAACGATCGACACCAAGGATCTGGAACTCCGCGCAGCCAAAGGCGCCGATTCCATCCAGGCCACCGATCTCGCGAACTGGATTATCCAGGGGCGCAACGACTTCAAACTTGTTGACTTGCGCGCTGAAAAGGACTTCACCGCCTACCACATCCCCTCGGCTGAGAATGTGCCTCTTGCCTCGCTGACACCGGATCTTCTTGCGCATAACGAAAAGATCATTCTTTGTTCTGATGACGGCACGCAAGCGGCTAAAGCATGGTTTCTGCTGGAAGCGCAGGGGTACCGGTTCGTTTACTCGTTGGACGGTGGGATGCGAGCGTGGCAGGACACGGTGCTGTTTCCGAAGAAGGCAGCCGGAGTTGACGCGGCCTCATCCGAGAAGCAAGCTCAGATGGCGAAATACTTTGGTGGGGCACAACAGGCAGAGGGTGCTGCCGTGTCAACGACTGCTGCTCCGCTACTGCCCGCACCGGTGGCGCCGGTGCCCCAGGCAACTCCAGTCACGACTGGCGCAAAGCCGCAAGCTGGACCGCAGGCGAGAAAGAAGAAGGAAGGCTGCTGAAGTTTGACGGCGGCGATTTTTCTGGTTGTTTAACCGTAGATTTCCATATCAGGAATCCGAAGGCATGAACACGATCACAATTCGGCATCTATTCATCTCTCCCGGCCACAATTTTTTCGGCCATCACGGCGAAGAAGCCGCGAAGAATCCCCTGCATGAAGTGGATGAGATTGAATGTGTAGCAGGGCACGGCGTTCGTGGCGACCGCTTCTTCAATTACAGGGACGACTATAAGGGGCAGATTACCTTCTTTTCGCGCGAAGTTTTCGAGGATGTTTGCCGTTCGCTGGGCGCAAATGTTCCCTCAGCCGGCGCCACTCGGCGCAATGTCATTACAGAAGGAACGGACCTGAACTCTCTCGTTGGCAAACGCTTCACAGTTCAAGGTGTTGAATTCGAAGGTGTTTGCGAATGCAAGCCCTGCTACTGGATGGACCAGGCAATTGCACCAGGCGCGGAGGCAGCAATGCAGGGGCGTGGCGGACTGCGGGCCAAGATCCTGACAGACGGAAGACTCCGCGTGGATATTTGAATTTCAACTCATTCAAGCCAGATGCAAAGATTGCAGGGTATCTTGGCTTAAGAAACTTTGTAATTAATCTAGGACATCGAATGTGGAAGATCTACGACGATCTGATCGCCGCCGTTCCCCGTAGCTCCGTTGCTTCTTCTTGTCTGGCTGGGTTGAGCTGGTTTCTGGTTCGCTCAGAGGGGACCGGAGTGGCTATGCGGCCGCGCGAGGAAGGGACTGTCCCCCAAGCCGGGGAACTGGCCGGCATAAAAACACGTGAACTTGCCGGCTGGATTAAATCGTGGAATCCGTATGAAGCGGCTCTGGGGTTGGCGGCCATCAATTCCGCGCTGAATGCTGCCGATGTGGTGGAGCGCAGCTGCGGTCAGCTGCTTGACAGGACGGGAAACGAGAATGTTTTTACCTATCTTCTGGACGAACTGCGCGGCAAGCGGGTTGCGGTAATCGGGCATTTTCGCGATCTGGAACGCATCGCAGCGGTTTGCGATCTCTCGATTCTCGAACGCCATCCTGAGCCGGGAGATTTGCCAGACACGGCTTGCGAATTCGTACTTCCAGAACAGGAAGTGGTCATTATGACAGCCACAACCTTAATTAACAAGACGCTCCCACGTCTGCTTGAACTCAGCCGCCATGCCAAGGTAGTGATCGCAGGGCCCAGCACGCCGCTATCGCCGATTCTGTTCGAGCATGGCATTGATGTTCTTGGTGGTCTTGTGGTCGAGGACGAAGGCAAGGCATGGAAGACTGTGAGCGAGGGCGGACGGTTAGGGCTGTTCGAATACGGCTCGCGGATGGTGAAGGTAATCAAGGCTTCTCCGGTCTTGCGCGCATGACGGTCGCAGTCGAGCCCGCTGCTGGCCAAGATGTTAGCCATGCCCGGGAAGCTACGGTCGGGCGCCCGCACCTTCCGCACCCAGGATTCGTCTTTCCTGCACTCTGGACAGCGCTGGCACTTCTCGTCATTGGTTCTCTTTTCTTTGGTCGCTTCGATCTGACCTTCCAATCCTGGTGGAAGGTATTGACGCAGCCTGCATCGAGCGGCCTTGCAGGAGTTGTACTTTTCGAGGTGCGGTTGCCGCGCGTGCTTGCCGCCGTGCTGATTGGTGGAGCACTGTCGGTCTCCGGAGCGGCTTTCCAGGGATTGTTCCGCAATCCAATGGCGTCGCCCGACATTCTGGGCGCATACGCCGGTGCAGGTTTTGGCGCATCCATCGGCATCCTCTGCGGTTTCAGCATCGTGGGCATTCAGTTTCTGGGCTTTGCCGGGGGCCTCGCTGCAGTGCTACTGGCTTGGTCGCTGGCCGGGAGCGCGTCGCGCTTCGGCGGCGACCCCACGCTCACACTGATTCTGGTAGGCATCATCATCCGCGAAGCGGGCATGGCGCTCATCCGCCTGACTGAATATGTGGCTGACCCCCATGGCAAGCTGGCTGCCATTACCTTTTGGCTAGTCGGAGGGCTTTCAGCGGTAACTCCCCACGATCTTCAATTTGCCGCGGCCCCAATCATTGTCGGCGTGGTTCCCATCCTCCTTCTTCGATGGAGGCTCAATATGTTGAGCTTTGGAGAAGAGGAGGCTAGGGCCTTGGGCGTGAACCCGTGGCGTATTCGCATTGTCGTCATCCTATGCTCGGCAATGATCAGCGCCGCTGTTGTTTCCATCGCAGGGATGATCATGTGGGTTGGCCTGGTGATTCCGCACCTAGCGCGCATGATCGTTGGAGCGAATCACAAGGTTCTGCTACCCGCGTCCTTTCTTGTTGGGAGCTGTTATCTGCTGCTGGTGGACGATTGCGCGAGGGGTCTGTTCTCCCTTGAAGTACCTCTGGGAGTTCTCACCTCCCTAGTAGGTGTGCCGTTCTTTCTTTATCTGGTGTTCCGGACCAGGATGGAACGCGCATGAATATCTCAGTGGAGCACTTAACGGCCGGCTACCGCGGCAAACCCGTTATCTTCGACATCTCGCTGGAATTTGCCACCGGCGAAGTACTCTGCCTGCTTGGCGCAAATGGATCGGGCAAGACCACCCTGTTCAAAACTCTACTGGGGCTGCTGCGCCCAATTGAAGGCCGAGTTTCCATCGATGGGAAGGATATTTCCCGATGGCCGCCCAGGCGCTTGGCAAAAACACTGGGCTATGTGCCGCAGGCGCATACCCCTCCCTTTGCATTTCGCGTTCGAGATGTGGTGTTGATGGCCCGGTCGGCGCATACCGGCGTCTTCGGTTCGCCTGGCAAGCAGGACATCGCGATCGCCGAGGAATCGATGGAGCGGCTCAGCATCCTGTCCCTAGCCAATGAACACTACACGGAGCTCAGCGGCGGCGAACGCCAACTGGTATTGATTGCACGCGCCCTTGCTCAGCAGGCTCGCGTGCTTGTGCTCGACGAGCCAACTTCGAATCTGGATTTCGGTAACCAGATACGCGTACTTCACCATGTGAGGGAACTTGCGCAAAGCGGACTAGGCGTGCTGATGACCACTCATTTTCCAGACTTCGCGTTTCTTTGCGCCTCCAGGGTCGCACTAATGAAACAAGGTCGCATCCTGGCCGTCGATTGCCCAGACGCCACTCTGACCCAGGCAAATCTTGAAGAAGCCTACGGGACGCCACTCCGCATCGCCGACGCTGGACACGGCATTAGGGTAGTGGTTCCTATTCTGCGTAGAGGTGACCGTGACGAATAGAAGGATCGCAATCTTATCTGTGCTTGTTCTATGTAGCTGTTCCCACAAACCCGCGTCCAGCCCAGCATTGCGAGGCGATCAGCGAGTTCTTATCGACATGGCAGACCGCACCGTCATCGTGCCCAGAAAGATTACCCGTGTGCTGGGGATGAGCCCGGTAGGTACGATATTCGTCTACACACTTTCACCGGAACTGCTGACTGGCTGGAACCACCAGCTCGAACCTGCAGAACTTGCCTTCATTCAGGAGCCGTACATGCATCTTCCCGTGCTCGGAGGGTGGTACGGAAAGAACAACACCGGCAATCTGGAAGAGATCGTCAAGGCGCATCCCGACGTATTGATCTCCATGGGAGATCCGCAGGGAATCGCGGTGGCCGACCGGGTTCAGCAACAAATCCATATTCCGGTGTTCTTCCTCAGCGGAGATCTGAAGAAGCTCCCCGACGCTTACCTCAAGGCGGGAGAGCTCCTCGGCAATCCGGCGCGGGCGGTCGAGCTGGCTGCCGAATGCCGAAACACACTCCAGGAGATTGAATCTAAGGTCAGCACTATTCCCCCCGCAAAGCGGCGCCGTGTCTATTACGCTGAAGGGCCGACTGGCATGGAAACCGAGCCCGGCACTTCGATCCACTCGGAGGCCCTGGAATTCGCCGGCGCCGTGAATGTTGCCGCTGTACCCGGTCAGCAGGGCTACGGGCACACTCCGGTCTCAATGGAGCAGGTGCTCGCTTGGGACCCCGAAGTTGTAATCTCGGGATACGACCACGCCGGCACTCCCGGCGAGTTTTACCGTTCGGTTTGGACGAACGCCGCTTGGCGGCATGTGCGCGCTGTGAAAGACCATCAAGTGTATGAAGTGCCGCAGTATCCTTTCGGCTGGATCGACCGGCCTCCCTCCGTCAACCGCATCATTGGCATCCGTTGGATTGCGAACCTGCTCTACCCCAATCTCTTCCACGACGATATGAGAGCTGCGACACGGCAGTTTTACGCTAGGTTCTACCGATCGCAGCTATCCGACGCGGAACTGGACCAGATACTCGCAACAGCGACAAGGGAAAGCCCATGAACCACCGGTGGCCGCAACCGGAAATGCCTCGTCGCGTCGGCGGAAAGGTGCGGGCGAATGCTCTGATTAGGCAGATATTACATCTAGTCTCGTGATTGCAAATCTATGAGCGATTTTCGTATTTTGTGGCTTTCATGTGGAGTTGAGAGTATTGGACGGTATCCAGGTGACACATGTGACTATGGTGAAGTTTTGTTAGTTGCTTATTATCGGTGTATTACGTCCAAACTCAGGAAGATAAGGGAAGTTCTGGCAGAGAGAGTGGTGGTCTACCCGATCTTTTGTAACGGTGAGATTGTTAGTGTATCGCAACGGTGAAGGGCAAGAAGAATGCGAGGGGGGTCGCGCACTCAGCCAGCGCTACGAACGAGGATCAACGATGGTCACTTCCAACCTGCCGTTCCAAGAGTGGACCGAGGTCCTCGGTTCGGAGCGTCTGACCGGCGCCCTGCTCGATCGACTCACACATCACGTACATATCCTGGAGATGAACGCCGACAGCTACCGCCTCAAGCAGAGCCGCCGTAAACGGATACCATCCTCCGAACGCTGAACTCAACCCCCTCCGAACGCGCCTCGGGGTAGAAGGGCCTCTTCCGCTACGCTCCAGAGGCCCTTCTACCCCGCATACCTTCAACGAACGAACAGCTGTCTACTGGCCTACTTTTACTCCGCCCCAGTGGCCTGGTTTTACTCCGCCCTTGACATGGACTTCCGGGCGAACAGAGTCCCGGATTGTCGGTTCGGTTCATGGGCATCGATCAGCGCGCTCTCGCTTCGTATCTGGTTTCGCTGTACTGCTCGGCGGCCGTGCTAACGGACGACGCAATTGCCCTGCTCGAAGATGTAGACGTGGGTCAATACCATGAATACAAGTAGCCAGACTCAGGTTTCGACAACTACTCCGGACACGGGGAATTTGGCGGCGGGGTTGCACTGGGGCGAAGCGCTTGCTCCTGGCCTTCTGTCTCCGGCGGAGTTGGCGCGCATGGCCAACGCTTCAATGCACTGCCGGAGCAAGCGCAGCCTCCGGCGGCAACCGCCGCGGCAGCGGTGCTGCCGTCCAACTCTGCGGTCAGCGGTAATCCATATGCAGCTCCGCCCAGTCCCACTGCGCCTGCGTTCCCTGGCCAGTTGGCGAGCCTGGCCGATGCGCAACCGGGGGCCTTCGTAGCTGTCCCCGACAGAAGCATCGCGCCCGACCTGCGCACGGCAGCATTGGCTCCCGCGATTCCCGGAGGGAGATCAAATCTGTCCGCGGAGACGCCGTTTGGATTCTTGCAGGAGGCACGGCCGATCTTTGTTGAGCCTGAGGCAGAGTTGCCAGTCGTGCAGACGCCTTCGTAAACTACTAACAATGAAACGCCGACCGAAGATGGCTTTGCATCCATTCCATCTTCATTGCTTCCCGATCTTCAAGCGCAGCAGAACATCCAGCCTCCTGCGCCGGCGATTCCCGGTGCGTTAAGCCCAGTCGATTCCTCGGCGCTTCCCGCGTTTTCATTCATGGAGGAGGCACGACCGCTCTTCTCCTCTCCGCGCGCGATTCCTGGGCCGGTTCCAGCCGATGCCGTGGCGGAGAGGCCCGCCAATACTGAACAGGTCTCCTCGAGCGACAGCAATCCATTCGCAACTCCGCTTGATCGGAATGCTCCGCAACTTTTCGGCACAGTAGCCCATGCGCCGGACCATCGCGCGCCGGCTTCTAACGATCCGCAAAGCCAACCGCGGTCCATCAGCTCATTCGATGCAGTGCCAGTCGTTGCTCCCGGCGCTGGACATTCTGAACTGCTGGGCGATCTCGGCCTCTCTTCGTCCTCCTTTGACGTGGAGGCGATTCGCCGCGACTTTCCCATCCTGCGGGAGTGGTTAACGGGCGCCCGCTGATCTGGCTGGACAATGGAGCAACGACGCAGAAGCCGCAGTCGGTCATCGACCGAATCAGCTATTTCTACGAGCACGAGAACTCCAATGTGCATCGTGCCGCGCATGAGTTGGCCGCACGCGCTACGGACGCCTACGAGTCGGCACGCGAGAAGACACGCCGCTTCCTCAATGCTGGATCGTCGCGCGAGATCGTTTTTGTGCGTGGAGCCACCGAGGCCATCAATCTGGTGGCGCAAAGCTAGGGACGCCGCAACATTCAAAAGGACGACGAGATTGTCGTCACCTGGATGGAGCATCACGCCAATATAGTTCCCTGGCAAATGCTCTGCGCGGAAAAGGGTGCACGCCTGCGCGTTGCTCCGATGGACGACTCCGGCCAGGTGCTGCTCGATGAGTACGAGAAGCTGCTGGGACCAAAAACGCGGCTGGTCTCGATCACTCATGTCTCCAACGCGCTGGGCACGATCCTGCCGGTGAAGGAGATGGTTGAGGCCGCGCATCGTCACGGCGCACGCGTGCTGGTCGCTGGCGCGCAGGCAGTTTCGCACATGTGCGTGGATGTGCAGGCGATTGGCTGCGACTTCTACGTCTTCTCCGGACACAAGGTCTTTGCCCCAACCGGAATCGGCGTGCTGTATGGGAGGCCCGAGGTGCTGGACAACATGCCGCCATGGCAAGGTGTAGGCAACATGATCCAGGACGTTACCTTCGAGAAGACGCTCTATCAACCGCCGCCGCAGCGCTTTGAAGCCGGTACAGACAACATCGCTGATGCGGTCGGTCTGGGCGCGGCGATCGATTACCTGGATCGCGTGGGCATCGCCAATGTCTCGCGCCACGAGCACCAGACGCCCGACGAGCGATTCGCCCACGCCGAGAATCAGCTTGATGACTTCCGTGGCCTGAATGATTCCAAGCAACCCCGGAAGCACGCCCAGCACGCCACCTTCCGCGCACGAGGGAACCAGTCCCGGCGGTGGCGGCTCGGGATAAAGGCAGCGGTAGCAAGGGCCATCCTTGGCGCCAAAAATACTGGCCTGCCCTTCGAAGCGGAAGATGGAGGCATAGACATTGGGCTTGCCGCTGAGCACGCAGGCATCGTTGACCAGGTAGCGCGTGGCAAAGTTATCGGTGCCATCGGCAATGATGTCGAAGCCATCGAAGATCGACAGCGCATTCTGGCTGTTGAGGTAGGTATCGAAGCGCTCGATGCGCACAAAGGGATTGATGGCCGTTAGCTTGTCGATGGCCGAGTCGAGCTTGAGACGGCCCACGTCGCTGGTGTAATGGAGCACCTGCCGTTGCAGGTTGGTGTAGTCCACTACGTCGAAATCCACCAGGCCGAGAGTTCCCACGCCCGCCGCGGCAAGATACAGCGCCAGCGGCGAACCGAGCCCTCCCGTGCCGACGCACAGCACGTGCGCGGCCTTTTAGCTTCTTCTGCCCCTCCATGGTGACTTCGGGCATGATGAGATGACGCGAGTAACGGAGAATCTCATCGTTGCTCAACGCTTCCAGGCTGCTTTCATTCAATGGTGCCACTGATCGTCTCCAATACGTTGTTCCATATTCATTTCCGCGCGGCGCCGCGGTGCCTTAGCGGCCGCCGGCAACTGAGGGCACAATCGCAATCGTGTCTGTTTCTTTGACCGGAGTAGCGTCCTTGCTCAGGTAACGAATGTCCTCGTCGTTGACGTAGACGTTGACAAAGGAGCGGAGGTTGCTATCTTCGGAGAAGAGATGCCTGCGGAGATCCGGATGCTGGGCGACAAGATTCCCTAAGGCCTCGCCAATGGTGTGAGCGTTGACTTGAATGATTGACTGGCTACCGGCGTAAGGACGGAGGGGTGTGGGAATCAAGAGTTTGATCGGCATGGGTGTTCCTTTCTTGATGGTTCTGCTGTTCTTGCTAGTTGTGCTAATTGTCCACTTCGATAACTTCATTCTCGAAATGCTTGGCTTCTTCCTGGTCCTGCAATTGAAACGAGTTCGTAAGCGCGGCACGCCCTTTATCGACGCTTGTAATCACATACGAGCAGCCGGTCCAGTGCGCTTCGGCAAGATCGGTAACGGACCACTGTGCGGGATGATCAGGATGCGAATGATAGAAACCCACAATGTCGCGGCCAGCCAGCATCGCTTCGCGTTGAATGCGCACCAGCTCCGATGGGTCGATGTGATAGCGATTCTGCGGTGAATCGGTGCGAGTGTTGCCGCATGGAACCACGGCCTTGACCGCCTTCCCACCCGCATTGTCAAAGTCGCCAACCAGTGCGCCGCAGCACTCGTAGGGATAGGTCTGTTCGCCGTGACGGCGTAATTGGTCGAGTAGTGCGGCGGGAATCTTCAGTGCCATCGTGATTCGCTTCCTCTCTACCTGTTCTCGTCCCAGAAATGCTCATTCAGGTATTTGTCACCGGAGTCGGGAAAGATGGTGACGATCACTGACCCGGCGGTAGCATCTTGCGCCACTTGCAGCGCGTCAACAAGTGCCGCGACCGCCGAAACGCCTAGCAACAGGCCCTCTTCGCGTGCCATCCGCTTGGCCATGGTGTAAGCCGCTTCTGTTTCGATGCCCAACTTCCCGTCTGCGATGCCGGCATCGTAGATTTTCGGAACGATTGAGGTCTCCATATGCTTTGTGTCCTCGATACCACGGAAGGGCGAGTCGGGCTGAAGTGAGATGCAGCGAATCCCCGGATTCAATTCCTTCAATCTGCGCGAAGTCCCGACGAAAGTTCCACTGGTCCCGAGCATGGCGACAAAGTGAGTCACATGTCTATCGGTCTGCCGCCATATTTCGTCGGCCGTGCCGCCGCTGTAGTGCGCGCGCCAGTTGGCGTCGTTGGAATACTGATCGGCGTAGAAATACCTTTCCGGTTGCTCGGCAATCATCGCGCGGGCCTTGCGAATGGCGCCGTCGGAGCCTTCGCCTGGATCGGTGTAGACAACGGTTGCGCCGTAAGCGGCCAGTATCCGTTTGCGCTCTCTGGAGACATTGGAAAGCATGCACAGGGTGATGGGGATTCCGTATGCTGCGCCCAACATGGCGTAAGCGATGCCGGTTTGGCATTGTATGGGTGCACGATGTCGGAGCGGATCTCCTGCTCCAGGCGCGGAGTCACCGTTATCAGAGGTGTCACCCATTGCGACTGTTCGGCTTGCGTTGCGCTCACCCGCGCTTGGTAACGCTCAATGAACGTTGTTTGGCCAGCGAGCGAACCAGAGGTGATGGCCAACATCAGCGCGGCGGTCAACAACGCGAATTTCGCGGATCTCATAGGGATTAGTCCAATTGTTCCAGGGCTGGGAAGATAAAGCGACCGTTCAGAAGTTCGGCTCGCGGTTGATAGAGGCGCAAGGTCAACTGCAGTCGTCCGGATTCTGGAATCGGGGGCTAGTTGGCAGTCTGATCCGAGACGGGAGCGTACTTCTGGATCAGAGTGTCGGGCGAACCATTATTGTTACCGCTGGCCGAAGAACGCCTCCGATCCTGCGATGCTGATCGATAGGCCAAGGATTGGAGGGGCTGGCCTGCGACGACATCGCGATGTCATTCAGTATCTCCATGTGCATTCTTCAAATGTGGATGGCCATCAATTCACGATGACCGATACAGGTCTTCCGGCAGTTTGGATCTCTTGTGTGGGATGCAATTCCTGCAAACGGCGGTCTTCCATGGGCGCCAGGAGAAAAGCACGCCAAAAGAAAATGCCCACGACTTGATTCGTGGGCATCTGCAGAAGGTCTTCATCACGCTCGCTTATGGCGCTGATTCAATCACGATATTCTGTCCGCGAAACAGTGTTTACCAGCCGATAGTCTCTGGGCTGGCGACAACGACACTGTCTAGTGGCAAGAATCGTCATTGGCCTGATTCTAGCAAAGCTCGTAGCGCATCATGCAACATTATTTGCACTGCTTGATCGAGTGAGCGTGTTTTCAGTGAAACAGATGAACTGAGGTGAAAGTTGCTCTCCAGATGTTCTGTCACTAAGGGGATATTAATTGACACCCCACTCGCCACCACTCGAACGCGTTCGGGCTCACATCTCGCGCTTGTCAGCCACGAGCAAGCTTCTCAGTGACGGTTGGCCGCAGGCCGTTCGAACTTCGTGCCAGCATCGAAGCTTGGAGTGGCATCCAGGACGAAGTAGAAATCCCCAGAAAATGAATGTGATAGTTCATGAATCTGCTACTTGAGGTTTCAATCCGCAGATCAGTCCCCTGAAGGCGCCGAGTGCGCCGGAATCCAAACATTGCGGCGCTCATTTGCAATGATCAACCAGAATGCACAAACGAATCTATCAGGCAAATGCCCAAGTCAACGGCGACGCCTCTAGCGGCAGGGGGCCAACAGTCGGTGCACCACCGTGACTTGAATTCCGGTTCGCTGATCACTTCTCCGGCGGTGACGACTCCCCCCTTGCCGACGCCGATTCCTGGTAGGTCTTGCGACTCACTTTGCATGCTAATATCGCGTTGCGTTTAGGACAACTTTCTGGAGGTTGAGGCCTGATCCAGGTGAGCAAATCGAGTTCCAGCATGCGATTTCATTGCCGTAGCGGAGACGACTCTCTGGATATGTTCTTTCGTAGCAGTTTGCTCACCCGGACTATAAGCTCTCCATATATTTGAGACCACCAAGCCCTTGAAGAGACACACCACGGAGCATCAGGGAAGGCGACTTCTTTCATTTGGTAGACAGCATTTGCGTTTGAGCGCCTTCTGCGGTATTGTCAGTGCGATCCAGCCTGGAACAGAGAATTTGCCATGAAACTTCAGCGGCGGACCGTGGCGGTTAGTGCAATCGCGGTAGCGCTCTTATGTCTAGTTACGTCCGGGATCGTGGTCTGGCGCGTTGAGCGGGCACTTGGAGTCTCAAACCGGCGGGCGGCGGAGCGCGAACTGCTGGGTCTGGAAGTCCGCACGCTGGCGGCGCAGCCAAATTCGGGCTTTGAAGGGATTACCGCGCCGGCTGTGTATGAAAGCGCAGCAGTGTTCCAGGGGCATATCTATTTGGCTGGCCCGGCAGGCCTGTACGTTTACGCCACCGATGGAACACCGGAGCATGTCTACCGGACAGGTATGGACCTACCGACCGCTCCTTTGGGCCAGATGGCGGTAGGCATGCCGGCGGGCTCTCGGCAACCGGAACTGCTGATAGCAACCTCCGGGGAGGGCGTCCTGGCCTTCGACGGCCGACAGTTCCAACAGATTCGCGCCAGTCAAGTTGAGGCACGTACCGTTACGGCCCTGCTGCCGCTCGCATCCGGTAGGCTGCTGATCGGCACCGCGAAGCTTGGGTTGCTGATCTATGACGGCAAGACCCTCAAGAGATTCCACACCACAACGGACAACGTCTACGTGACGGCACTGGCAGGCACGGAAGCGGAATTGTGGATCGGCACGTTGAACGATGGGTTGCTCTATTGGCATGGCGGCCAAAGCGAACGCATCGGCGAGGATCAGGGATTGCCTGACCGGCGCGTGGAGCAGATTGTTCTGGGCGAAGCGGGGACGACTACGGGAAGAGCCTACGTCGGCACACCGGTTGGGGTCGCGGAAGTGCGAGATGGAAAGATTGCCAGGGTACTGGCAAAGGGCAGATACGCTCACGCTTTGTCAATTGATGGAAATACGTTGCTGGTGGGTCAGGTGGAGGCCGACATAACGCGCGTGTCTCTGTCTGGTCCGGAGAACGACGTCAAGGCTAGACGGCCGATTGTAGCGCGGGTCAATGCGATTCTGGGCGACTCCAAAACGCGAGCAACAACCAGTGCCATGATCAGTGGAGCGACGGCGCTGACGGTGAAGCAGTTTCTGGAAGTGGGAGAAACCCGCTATGCGCTGGCCAGCGACGGGCTGCTTCAGCAGGAGCCTGGCGATGAATGGCGTCGAATTCTGGGCGGTGGCAGTTCCCAACTCACAGACAGGGATATTTCTGCGCTGATGATGGCCTCAGATGGCCGGCTCTGGGTGGGCTACTTCGACCGCGGCCTCGATATTATGTCGGCGCTGGGTGGAAAGGTCCAGCATGTCGAAAACGAGCACGTGTTCTGCGTGAATCGGATCGTGGAAGATGCCCGGCGCGGTGCGGTGGCTGTGGCCACGGCCAATGGGTTGGTCATGTTCGACCGCGATGGGCGTCAAAAGCAGGTTCTCGCACGCGACGCTGGACTGATTGCCGATCATGTAACGGATGTGGCCCTGTATGGCGATGGCATGGTGCTGGCAACTCCGGCGGGGATTACTTTTCTGGATGCCAGTGGTGCGCACAGCATGTATGCCTTTCAGGGTCTTGTCAATAACCACGTATATGCGTTGGGGGCCAGTGGCGGCCAGTTGGTTGCCGGGACCCTGGGCGGACTCTCGCTGCTCGCAGGCGGCGAAGTCCGCAGGAATATCACCACGGCGAATTCGGGGTTGAAACATAACTGGATTACGGGGCTTGCCGCAGTGGGCAACGAATGGCTGGTAGGCACCTATGGCGCAGGCGTTTTGCGACTGGCGGAGGACGGAAGTGTTACGTCAACCGATGCAACGCGTGCGGGGATGGTGGTGAATCCAACGGCCATGGTAGCCGATGGGCGCGTGGTGTTGGCCGGAACGCTGGGCCAAGGGCTGATGGTGGGCGATGCCACCGGGACTCGATGGAAGGCGGTGACCGCGGGATTGCCGTCGTTGAATGTTACGGCACTGGCTCTGCACAACGGCATTGTGTACGTGGGCACAGAGAACGGCCTGGTAAGAATCTCGGAAGACAAGCTGCAATGAGGAAAGCGATGAGACGGGCAAATTGGGCGTTGGTGATCGTCCTGGCAATGCGGATAGCGGCTTATGCGGACAGCGGCGTGCTTGTGCCGACAGATAAGCAAGCGCCTGACCCTTCGGTCCTTTCCTTGACCGAGATGCAGGTGGAGATTCGCATAGACAACGGAGACGCTCGGGTTTGGGTGCGCCAGGTCTTCACCAACCACACTGGCTCTCCGCAGGAAGGCAATTACCTGTTTGCTTTGCCCGGCGGAACCACGGTCTCCGACTTTGCCGTATGGGATGGCCCGGTCCGCATTCCCGCCGTAATTCTGGAACGCAAACGGGCAAAGGCGATCTATCAAGAGTTGAAGAGTCAGGCCATAGATCCCGGCCTGCTTGAGCAGGGGGAGCACTCGGTGGAAGATGCGCGACGAAGTTCGGTCTTCAGCGCGCATATTGTTCCCATACCGGCCTACGGCACTAAACGGCTGGAGATCGAGTACCACGAACACATCCCGGTATCTGCGCGGAAGAGTTACTTTCTGTTGCCGCTCAAGCCGGATGCCTATGCCATCCAAAAAGTGAAAAAGCTCACCATCCATTTTGAACTGCACTCCGCCGGGCGCTTGAAGGACTTTGCCCTGCAGGGCAAGCTCCTGCCGTTCCACATTGAGCAGCAGGACGAGCACACGATCCGTGGCTCGGTGGATGCCGCCAACATCGACCTGGCGGAGGACTTTGCGACAGCCTGGACGGTGAACGAGCAGGGAAACGCCCTTGAGGTGATCACATTCCGCGATCCAAATCCGGCTGCGATGGTTGGAGCCGGTATCGAGACTGAGAGCGCCTCCCAGAGCGATTCCCCGGCCAAACAGAAGGGCAAGCAGAAGCCCCAGTCAAAATCGCAGCCAGAGCCGGGCTTTTTTGAGACACTAGCGCAACTGTCTGTTCCATCTCCAACTGGCAACGCCGGGACGGCACCTGCCGGTGCGCAGGCCGGCTCCACGGGCAGTCGAACCGTGATCGTATTGATGGATACATCGCTTTCGATGCAGTGGGAGAAGCTGGAACGCAGCTATGCCGCCGCCGCCAAGCTGCTTGAAAGTCTGGGACCGGAAGACAGATTCAATCTGTTGCTCTACAACACTAGAGTAGAGAGCTTCAAACCGGTTCCAGTGAAGGCGGAACTTGCCAGCGCAAAAGCGGCAATCGATTGGTTGCGGCAGAGCCATCTGCGTGGCGGAACGGATTTGCAGAAGGCGCTTGAAGCGGGTCTTGCTCAGTTTAGCGGGCCAGAATCGAATTCGGGCGCGACTACCGGAGCAGGACAGGGCATGGCCTTGGTGCTGCTGACCGATGGCGAAGCCACGCGCGGACTCATTCAGTCTGGCAAGTTGTCGGCTTGGTACACCGAAAAATGGAAGCAGATTCCCGCGGACCGCCGGCCAAAGACCGACGTGTTTGCGGTGGGCGACGATGCCAATCTGCCGCTGCTGCGGATGTTGAGCCGCAATGGCGGGGTGATGGAGCAGGTGCTGTCAACAGAGCCGGTTGACTTCAAGTTGGCATCCTTTCTCGGCAAGGTTGGTCGAAACCCGATCGGGGATTTGCGCCTGACCGTACCTCCCAAGGCCGCCGTGGACAAAGTGTATCCGCTGGAGGATGCGGTCTTTGACGGCGGCGAAGCGCGCTGGGTGGGCCAGTATTCCAGACCGCAGAAGAATGTGAACTTTCGCGTTGACGGCCAGCAGGATGGGAGAGCGATCAACGCGGAGGGCAAGGCGGACCTGCCGGTGCAGGATTTGGAACACGATCAGTTGCCCAGGCTGTGGGCCGGAGCGCGAGTGCAGGCATTGCTGGAGCAGATTGAGCGCGATGGAGAGACCGATGCTGCTGTCAACGAGGTTATCCGGCTGGCGCGCAGATACAAATTCGTCACGCCGTATACCTCGTTTCTGGCCGCACCCAGGGCATTGTTGCGGCCTCGCGTTATTCGTCCCGGGGACCCGGTCTTGCGCGTGCATACTGACAGGGCAATCGTCTCCGTGATTGCGCTTTTCCCTTTTGGCCTGGAGAAACCGCTGCGCTATCTGGCCGGCGAAGATGTTTGGCAGACACGCTTTCTTGCGCCGACGGATATGAAAGACGGCAGCTATTCCGTGCGGCTGGTTCTTCGCGATACGAACGGCCAGGTATATCGGGAGTCGAAGAGTTTTGTGATTGCCTCGACTCCTCCCACGGTAAAGGTTCGTCTCGACCGGACACGCTACCGGACGGGCGAGACAATTCCGCTGAGAGTGAGTGCGTCGGAGAGTACGCGAACACTTACAGCGCGTTTAGAAGGGCTGGCTCCTGTAAGTCTCCGTTGGGATCGCGAGCAAGGGGCGAGCATCGGACAAATCAGCCTGCCGCCGGCATTGCCTGCCGGCGTGTATGTGCTTGCTGTTACCGCAGAAGATATGGCGCACAACCTGGGCAGCGCGGAGGTGCGAATTGAAGTGGTTCCCTGAGCGCGAACGAAAAATCCGCAAGAGCACCGCGGAATTGGCGGCGCCGCATTCTGATAACTGGCCTCAACTCGGCCGGAAACTCCTGCTCAGAGCCGGTTTTGTTGTGTGCTTAGCCGGCACGAGTCTTGGAGCATTTGGCTCGCTGATCTATTGGCAGAGTCCCGGATTGCTGTTGGGCGCAGGCAACGGAATCGCTCAATGGTTGGAGAATGCCGAATCCGGATCGGGCGTGGAGAAGGCGCTCTACCGGCTGATGAAGCTGCCAGCAGGCGAGGTCCTCTACCGTCGCTCACCGCGCGAGATCCGGCCAGAGTTGACTTCGCTCCTCAATACCAGTAAGAACAGCGCGGCGCTCTACTCGTTGTTGGCCATGGAGGACGAGCAGGCACTTGATTTTGATGCAGCCGAGCATGACTGGAAAATCTGGGCGCAGAAGGCAGACGACAAGGCTGCCGCGAATCTAGATCTGGCTGACTTTTACGAGCGCAGGCTGAAACCTCAAGAAGAAATCGCGGCTCTCGAATCGGTAGGTCAGGCCGCTGCCGCTCCGCGGGAACGCTGGACGGCGGCTGAGTCCAGGCAGTCGTGGAAGGCCTGGGAGCGCGCGTTGGGCGTAGTGGACCGCTTTGCTCTCGGGCGCGCAACCGCTCAGCGGGAGTATGCAGGGTGGGAGCGAAGTTATCCCGCAGAAAAGACAGTCTACGAACGCGAGTTGTCGTTCAACTTGGCGGGAAAGGATTTTGCCGCCACGACTGCTTTGATCGATCGCTATAGGAAAGCACTGCCCGGCGATGCGCTGTTTCCGGTCAGGGCCGAGGCGGAACTGGCCGCCAAGCGCGGTTCGGCAAAAGACGGTCTCGTTGTATTCGATCAGAGCTTTGAGCCACTCTGGCCGGCGGAGTTAGTGAAGGGCTATTACGAACTGTTGTCTGGCGGCCACCAGATACTCAAGACGCGCGACGCGCTGCGAGCGCGGCTGGCGGCAAAGCTGGAGGGTGGAACCGATGCTTTGAAGGACGCGGCGAAGCTCTTCTACATCTTCCAACAGCAAGGTGAACTGGAGGCGGCTAAGGCCGTGCTGACCCAGTACCGCGAGCGAAAAGATGGGCACGGAGCCGGGTGGACTGCGGATGAACTCTATACTTTTGCAAGGCTGCTGGAGAATGCACAGGACTTTCCAGAGGCCGTGCGGTACTACTATTCGTTGGCCGCGAGCAAGAATAACTCCGATGCAGAGGAGAAGGGGCTGGCGGGACTCGCTCGCATTTTGCTCACTGCGCCAGAGCAGCCGCTAAGAGTTGGCGCCGGCAATCTGGCCCTCTACAAGAGCATCGCCACCATGGACCGCGGGCCGGGCTATTTGAATGGCATCCTATCGCTGTTGCTCAATACACAGGGACCCGATTCTGAGTATTCCAGTCAAGACCAGCTAGCGGCGCCCTACTTCCATCGGGCCAGAGCCGCCGAGTTGGTGGCGGAGATCGACCAGAGATTCCCGAGCGCTCCAGAGCGGGCGGAGTTGCATGCCAGGCTGATGGATGCGTATGCGGCATACGGCGAGAACGATGCCGTTATTCGGGAGGGGACGGCGTTTCTGGCGCAGTTTCCAAAGGACGCACGCAAGGTTGAAATCGCTCTGGAAGTTGGCGACGTCTACAGCCGGACAAACCAGGCCGAGAAGGAATTTGCCCTGTATCGGGGCCTGTTGCAGGAACTCGCAGCCAGGGCGGACGGCGTTCCACTGGGCGAGGCGGGAACAGCGTACAGTAAGCCAGTTATCGGCGAGAACAGCGCGCAGAAAGAGGTACAAGCGGCGGGTGGCGCCCGCTCGGGCGAATACGCCCAGGTGCTGGACAGGTATCTCTCGCGTCTGGTTGCGATGCAGAGGTTGCCAGACGCCCTCCAGGTGCTACGCGGGGAACTTGATCGCAATCCACAGGATCCGGGCCTCTACGAGAAGCTGGCGAGTTTTCTTGAACAGAACCGTTTGAACGCTCATCAGGAAGAGGTCTATCAACGAGCGATCGAGCAGTTTCAGGACACAAGCTTCGGCACGGGCTGGTATGCCAAGCTGGCGCGCTTGTATTTGCGCGAAAGACGCGCAGCGAATTACTCAGCACTATCTCGCAAAGTAACGGGGATTTTTTCAGGAACCCAACTGGAAGGCTACCTGCGCGAGGCTCCAGCGCCGGACGGTGCGCTTGCCCTTGAAGTTGATCGCTATGCACATGATCGCTTTCCCCACGATCTGACATTTGTTCACAATCTGCTGATGTATTACCGCTCGCGCAGGCAGTATTCCGAAGTCGAAATGTTGTTATGGCAACACTGGGCGGAGTCTTCCGAACTGCGCGACCAGTTGTTTGAGCTGCTCAACAGCGGCGGCAGGCTTGACACGCAACTGGAGTCACTTCGCCAGCAGACGCCGGAGATTGAAAAGGCGGACTGGGCCGCGCTTGCACGGACTAATCCCGCGGCAGAGCGCTTCTGGCTGGAGTCTTGCTTATGGCAATCGCATTTTGAACAAGCGGTGGATGCGGCCGATGCTTTGGCGGCTGAGTATCCAGCGGATGAAGCCCTGGGCAGGCAGGCATCGTCGCTCTATCGCTCCCTCGCATACTTTCATCCGGAAGATACGGACAAGGCCGTCGCAATCGAGAAGCGGCTGCTGAGCGCCAAACCGGACGACTTGGAGACGCTGGCGCGAATCGGGGACATCTACGCAGATTGCGGGCGCATGGCAGAGGCGGCTCCGTTTTGGACACGCATGGCGGAGGTGCACCCAGGCGATGCAGATGGTTATTTGCAATCGGCCACAGTGTTTTGGGACTACTTTGATTTTGCTTCCGCGTCGACACAACTGCGCAATGCGCGAGAGCGGCTGGCCACTCCTGCTCTCTTCGCCTATCAGGCCGGAGCCATTGAGGAGAGCCGAGGCAATTTCGCCAGTGCGATCAAGGAATATATAGCCGGATCGCTTGGGGATCAACCCTCAGAGGAGAGCCGCAGCCGGCTTCTGAGGCTCGCGCGAAGACCGGACTTGCGCACCACAGTCGAAGCTGAAACGGCGGGCCTGCTCCAATCGCCGGCACCCACAAGCGCAGCCATCGAACTGCGCGTGCGCGTACTCGATGCTCAGCATCGAAACGAAGACATGGCGCGGGAATTGAAACAGACGATAGCGCAAACAGAATCGTTTGACGTACTGGACAAACTGACTGAAGCCGCACGAGGACATAACCTGCCAGAGGTGGAACAACAAGCGCTGGGCAGGCAGATTGCCCTGACCGTCGATCCGGTGCATAACCTCGAATTGCGCTATCAGTTAGTCGGGCTGCTTCAACATCACAATCCTGCAGAGGCGGCTACGGAAGTGGAGTCCATCTATCGCCAACACGACAGAGTGCTTGGAGTGGTACGGGCAACCGTGGACTTCGACTGGGAGCATGAACGCAAGAGGCAGGCTGTAACTGTATTGCTGGACTCGGCGGAGGCAGCTTATCCCGAGCTAAAACAAAAGCTGCAACTTGAAGCTGCGCGAAAGCTGACAGAGCTTGGCGAGTACGCACACTCAAAGCAGGTGCTGGAACTAGTGCTTAGCCAGAAGCCGCTGAATGCGGAGATCGAGGCGGCGTTGGCGGACAACTTCGCGCGCTCTGGCGATCAGGCCGGGCTGGCGTCTTTTTATCGCGCTGAATTGGCTGGCGTTCAGGCCGCGGCTATGGATCGAAATGAAAAGACAGCGCGGCTGGCTCAGTTGCGGCGCGGCGCAATCGCTGCCGCAACGCTCCTCGGTAACTGGAGTGACGCGACCGATCAATACATTGAGTTGATCAATGCTTACGCTGGCGATGCGGAGCTGGCTCAGGAAGCCGCGCTCATTGCGGGCGCGCATGGGCAAGGCGACAGGCTGCTCGATTTCTATCGCAAGACTGTGGATTCTTCACCGCGCGATGCTCGCTGGAGCATAGTTCTTGCGAGATTGGAGACTGCTCTTGAAGATTATCCGGCGGCAATTGAGGCCTACGGGAAGGCGATCCACGTGCGGCCGGAGCAGAAGGATCTAAACGAGTTGAAAGCAGACTTGGAAGAGCGTCTCCATAGGCTGGATGATGCGGTCGCGGACTTTGAACAACTGTACAAACTGAGTTACCACGATCCGCAATGGATGATGAAGGCCGCCGAAGCGCGGGCACGGCAAGGCCGCAACGCCGACGTGGTCAAGGCGCTCGAGGAGGCGTGGATTGCCGGCCGTCCGGTGAAGCCTGCCAACTACTTTGAAGTAGCCACTCGGTTGGAGCAATGGGGACTGCTAGACGAAGCGCGAAAGTTTGCTGAACAGGGTGTGGACACGGCCGGCCCAGAGCTGCTGGCCGACGCGGCGAATCAGCCTGGCGCAGTAATCTACGCGCGGATCATGGCGCGTCTGCGGCAGGGCGACGCCGCGTTCACGCGCCTAGCGGTAGCGCGCCAACAGGCCGAAAGCGTAACGCTGAGCGTGGTGGCTCAGCAGGTCGTAAAAGAAGGATTTAGTGCTATCACCGATGAGGACTGGCGCAAACAGCGGGTAGTCGAGCGCACCGCGCAGGCGAAGTCGGGATTTGCCCAGGCGTTGCGATCCATGGCCGCGGTTACAGGCGAGTACGGCACGCCGGAGGAGAAAGCGGCGTTCGCAGCGTGGTTGCAAACCAAACGCGCCGGAGCTGCCGATGGGAGCGAATTGCGCGAAGTCTATTTGCCCGCAATGCAAGCTGCGGGCCTCGTGGACACGGAAGCGGGCTTGCTCTGGGAGTTCACCGAACAGAGCCGCAATTCTACTCACGGCGAATTGAATGAATGGCTGCAACTGCAGCGGAAGCGCGTGCAACTGGAAGGGAATGGACCAAAGATCGAATCGTTTGCCGCTTCGGTTCCGTCCCGTCAGAGGGCACCGGTCTTGTCTCAAGCGGCCGAGGTTTATCGTACCGTCGGAGATACCGAGTCGGAACTCCGCGTCCTCGATAAACTGGCGTCGATAAGCGCCGGGGCGGGTGAGAACCCACACTACTACAGATTGTTGCTAACCGCACGACCTAAGGAACTAGTTCAAAGAGCATCCGGCTTCGCGAGTGAACGGAAGACAGCCGGAGACGCAGCGGCGCAATTCTTGTTGGTAAACGGCAAACCCGATCTCGCTTTCGCGGGGATCACTGCGCGGTCTGGCGGGCAGCCTCCTGTGTGGAAGAAAGCTTACATTGCATTAACCGGTTTGTATCTGCGCGAACACACTCCCCAGGTACGCGAGAGCTTTGACGGCGCGCTCGGTGGGGAGGAAACCATAGGTGAGCGCATTGAGCACCCTGTCAATCGCGATGAGCAGCTAGCGGGCGAAGTCTGGTTCTACTACGGGTCGAGATTTGGTGAGTATCTCGATGGCGACAAAGACCCGCAGGCGGAAGGCTATCTGGAGTCGGAGCTTGAACACACTCCGGAAAGCGCCAGTGCCTATACTCAGCTTGCGGACTATTCAGCGCAGGCCGGCAGGGCTGAGGCTGCGCTGTCCGATTACCGCCATTCGCTTGACCTCAAGAGCGATCAGCCGGCCGTACTGGACAGCATCGCAGCGCTTGAATGGAAACAGGGCCATCAGGCGGAAGCGCTGGCTGCATGGCAGTTGGCCGTCAAGCGGCTGGCTGCCGAGATGGATGCGCGCCACGTGCCGGAGACCTTCTGGGGCGACTTTGCGTTGGTGTTAGGGGATGCCGCCGCGCATGGACAATACGCGGCGATCAATCCGCAAGTCGATGCGATATTGCGTATTTATCTGGCGCGGAACGGCGTGTACCGCTCCGAGCCGCTTTTGGAAGCCGGCTACAAAGCGCATGGCAACCAAATGGAGTGGCTGTTGGAGATCGCGACAGCAGTCAGCGATCCATCAGGTCTGCTCAGTTCGGTGGAGCGGAGTAACTGGATTCTCGACGGTCAGCAGAGCCAACTGCTTGCGCGCATCGTCGAGCTGGAACGCCGAAAGGCTGAGGCCAAGCCAAGCGAACTCAACTACTACCTGGAGGCGGAAGAGTCGAGCTTCGTCGCCGCACTTCTCGACGAGAAGAAACTCGTCGAGGCCCGCGCGGAGCTGGCGCGCATTCCCGAACCAAAGCAAAAATCCTATCAATGGCTTGGCGCAGGGTTGCGGTTAGCGGAGGCAGAAGGCCGCCTGCCACAGTTGGTGGAACTGTGGAAGAAGCGCCCGGACGCCGCTCCCACAACGAACGACCTTCAAAACTCCACATCCAGTTTGGCAGAGTCTTCGAGGCGGATTGTCCAGCGGTTTGTCTACGAGCGAGCCCTCGATGCGAGGGAACTGACAGCGCCCAATTTCCTCGGCTTAGCCGCAATCGATCTCGATGAAGGCAGCACATCGGCGGCGATCGCCCTGTTGAAGCGTCTGACGCTCATCAGCACAAATCCGTACGCCGATGCGGATTCGGCAGCCAGCCTGCTGGAAATGCGAGGCCGATATCCGGAAGCGCTTCAGTTCCTTCAACCGTTGGCTGAAGCATTTCCCTGGGATGCAAGTTACAAAGTCAGGCTCTCAGTTGCCATGTTGGCCGACCGGGCGCAATCGCCGCAAGCGCTGGAAGCGCTGGCATCGGTGGCCGCCGCTCCAAAGGCGAAGTATAAGGAACGGCTGGCCGCGGCCAAAGCACTGAAGGGCCATCCACTGCCAAAATCCGCAACGCGCAGTGCGGAACTGGACTTGCTTATACGCGACGGCTGCCCCAGTGAGAACGAGGCCAATAAGCCGTATTTTGTTGAAGCCCGCATGGCTGCTGGAGCATGTGCGCTCGACAACAAGACACGGGAGCGCATCTTGCGCGCCGCGATTGCCGCCGCGCCGGACAACGCCGAGTTGCGGCTCGAATATGTGTCGGCGGCTTTTGTGGCGGGGCTTGACGCTAGTGCGCTGGTTGCAGCCGAACCGATGCTTGAGAATGGCGGAACCTTCTACGGTCAGCGCTATGCGCAAGGGTACGACTCGTTCCACAGCGAAGGCTACGTCGGCCAGCAGAAGATACCAGCGCTGCCGATACTGAAACTCGAAGATGCGTCCAGGCTGACATGGTTTGCTGTTCGCGCCCGAGAGAAGCGGCATGAGGCCGATGAGGCATTGCAACTCGTGCAAAGGTCGATGAGTTCAGAGACAGACTCTTCGCGACGACACGCTCTCGAAGAAGAACAGAAGCGCCTGGAGACCGATGCTGCTCGCGAACAGGAAAACGAATCTCGCGCACCGAAAATCCATGCCGAGTTGGATCAGGACCGAGTGGTGCGCCCTAGATTGCTGCCGGGCATGCCGTTCACTCCCAGGAAGGCGGCTATGAACGAGGAGGATGCGGAATGAAACGACGCCTCTGGATCTCGCTGAGTGTGCTGCTTGGATGCGGTGTATTGTTTGCGGTGAGCGCGTTGGAGCAGTTAACCAAGCCAAAGCCTGAATTGCAGGCCATGCTCCCCGAGGGCGCTTTGCTTTCGATTGAGGCTCGCGACTTTGGCTCTCTGTTGCGCGATTGGAATACCTCTGAGGAGAAGCGCGCGTGGCTGACAAGCGACAACCATGCGGCTTTCAGTACCTCGCGTCTTTTCGGAAGGCTCTCCCAGGCGCAGGACGAATTCTCGGCCGTGGCAGGACTTCGAACCGACGGTAGCCTGCTTGAAAAGGTGGCCGGTAAAGAGAGTTGCCTGGGTCTATACGATATAGGCAATCTCGAATTTGTTTACGTCACTCATCTCGAGCAGCGGGAGATAGAGAACACGCCTCTGTGGCAGATACGCGGCAAGTTTGAACAGCGCTCCGAGGCCGGGACTCCGTTCTACGTGCACAAGGATTCGCAATCGTCACGCGTTGCGGCCTTTGCTGTCAGAGACGGTTGGTTGATTCTAGCCACACGGGAGGACCTAGTGGCGGGCGTTCTTGACCGCCTCGCCGGACGCGCCTCGCGTAATCTGGCCAGTGAGGGTTGGTTTGCCGAAGCAGTGAAACAGGCATCGGAAGAGCGTGGCGATCTGCGCATGGTTCTCAATCTGGAAAAGATTGTCCGCACTCCCTATTTCCGCAGCTACTGGGTTCAGCGCAATATCACAGAGATGAAGCAGTACGCCTCAGCCGTCAGCGACTTGTATCGAACCAGCCAGAGTTATCAGGAGGAGCGTGTGCTGGTGCGCCGCGCCGGACTGCCGGCTCAACATTCGGGCGATGTCGGGGAAATCTCCGCGCTCGCACCCGAGGATGCTGCTTTCTATGCAGCACAAGCCGCACCAAGCCCGGAGAGTGTCCTTCAGACTCTGCGTGAGGATCTTCTTGAAGAGCAGCCGCAGCGATTGGCAGACTCGTACACCAGCGCTCCCCCAGCAGTTGCTATGGAGAACGCCGGCAGCGCCGCGCAGCTCGACGTGCGCATCGATCAGGTTCCTGTCGCGGTAAAGCAGTTGGACCCCTACACCTCCCTGCGCGCGCTACTACTTGAAAATCCGCCGGAGGCATCACTTGAAGTGTATTCCACACGCGCTCCACGCGACGGCGTCTTTGTGTCTACACAAGCAGCCATGGTCCTCTCCGCACCGCAGGATTGGGATAGAGATGCGGTGTGCGAGGCGTTCACCTCGGCACTTCTTCCCGGCTTGACCACTGGGAGAAACGGCCTGCAATGGAAGAAGCAGTCTAGCTCAGAAAAGGTAGTGGGTGAGGCACAAGAGTATCTGGCTCTCGATGGTACGGTCCCTCTCTTTCTCTCCGTCAAGGGCAAGCAACTGATACTAACCAACGACGCTCTTCTTCTTGAGCACTTGCTTGCACGTCAGCCGAAAGTCGCTCCTGCGGGGGAGAAGGGCTATTTCACCTATGTCGCCTTCTTCCACCACACACAGGAACGGAACAACTATCGCCGGTTGATGACGCAACTTGACCTGGCAGGACATCGCGGGGGATCGGACCAGCAGGGAACTGCGGCGAGCGGGCAGACCCCTGCGTTCTTTTCCGGAGATGCGGCGAGCCTCAGCCGCGTTTTCTCCAAAGTCGAGTCGGAGCGGATTGAAGAGAAAGACCAGGGCACGAAGGTGACACAGACGGTTACTTATCTATGGACTCACTAACTTCGAGGCGATTCAGCGTCACCGCGAGTGCGCGGGTTGCGCAATGGGCAGCATTGGGAACATCGTTCCTGCTCTCGTTCGCATGTCCAGCTCCTGCTCAGGCCACGCACGAGACTCAGTTTTCACTGGGAGCAAAAGCTGTTTTGGAGCGGCACTTTGCCGGCAAGGATATCTCTTACTTGTTGATGGATGCGTCAGGCAGCGTTGTGGCCGAGCGATGGTCTTCGCAACGTCCCATCTCTCCCGGTTCTCTGGTCAAACCATTCCTCGCTGTTGCATACGGCGAGCAGCACGGCAACCACTTTCCGACGGTACGCTGCCTGGGCACATCCACTCGTTGCTGGCTTCCGGCAGGGCATGGGCCGATTGATCTGGAGAATGCGATTGCGCAATCCTGCAATACATACTTTCTTGAGCTCGCAGCAGGATTGGACCGCAAGCGTGCGGAACAGACCTTTGCCCGCTATGGACTCGCTGGGCCTTCGGCAGACGCCGGCACTGAGAGCCTTGTGGGATTGGGCGCCGCCTGGAAAGAAACGCCCTTGGCGCTAGCCAGGGCCTACCTCGCACTCGAGAAAGAACAGCAGTCCATTATTCAGGGCAGAATTATGAAGGGCATGATGGCCTCGGCGGCTCGCGGCACCGCGCGCGGAGTCGACTCAGCTCTAGGCGAAGAGGCCGCTCTTGCCAAGACCGGAACGGCAGCATGTTTGCACGTGCCTCGGGGAGCCGCGGATGGCTTTACCGTCGTGCTGTACCCGGCTGCGCAGCCTCGGTTGTTGCTGTTGTTGCGCGTGCATGGCGTAACTGGCGCAGACAGCGCAAAGGTGGCGGGTGCAATGTTGCGCTCCCTTGGAGCCGGCCAGAGTGTCAGTGAAGGCGCGGGACAGCGATGATCAGGCCCATACCAACCAATTGCACAACTGCCATTCGCGTTAGGGTGCGTAGCTGTCCGTTTAATTGCGTGCGCCGGATTTCACGCGGCTGGATTTGGCCCCTCCTGTTATCAGTTCTTGTACTGCCAGTCGCTTCGGCTGCCGATGCGCAACGGGCTGTTCGCTTTGGAGTACTTGGATTGTTTCATCCCACCAAGCTGGAACTGGAACAGGCCGGCGGACAAGTAATCCTCGTGGAGGAAACAGATGCCGTGACCCCTTCGGCGCTCGTGCTGAATGGCGAGCCAGGTTACCGCCAGTTACTTTTCCACGCAGAAGGCAACCACGTCATTGTCGGCGCCAGATCCGCCCCCAGCTGGACGATTACAGCCAGGGGCGGCGGCACTGTCGCTTTTCGGCTCACCGTGCCCGGCAGATTCCATCGCACATATTTCGCTCGTCTAACCATCGAAGCCCGCAATGGCGAACTGTCGGCCGTAGCCAGCATGGATCGCGAAACTGCCGTGGCCTCGATTGTGGCTTCTGAGATGGACGAGAACGCGCCAATGGAGGCACTCAAGGCGCAGGCCGTTGCAACCCGCTCCTTTCTGGCCGGCGGCGCCAGGCACTTGGATTTTGACTTCTGCGACACGACCCATTGTCAGTACCTCAAGTCGCCGCCACGCTTGACTAGCCGGGTTTACCTTGCCGTGCAGGCGACACAAGGGCTCGTAATCGAGTATCGCGACAAACCGCTTGCGGCCATGTACTCCAGCCGTTGCGGCGGCCATACACGCAGCCTCCGTGATATCGGTATGGAACCAGGCGAAGGATATCCTTACTACGCAGTGCCCTGCGCATGGTGCCGGCAACATCCGTTCACGTGGCGAAGCAGGATTGACGATAGCGGACAACCGCCAAAGCCAGGCGACGAACGCCAAAGAATAGCTGGGGCGCGGCACTGGGGATGGAGCGCGATCCCAGGTAGCAACTTTGCGGCTACAGCGGACGGTTCAGATTGGCAGTTGGAAGGCCACAGCGTTGGCCACAGTGTCGGGCTATGTCAATTTGGCGCAGTTGGAATGGCCGCATCAGGCTCAAGTTTCCGGGATATCCTGACTCATTATTATCCAAACACAGGCTTGATCTCACAGAAGTGAAGATTGGCAGTTCGGAACACAGCTAAGAACCTCTGCACAAGTCTGCAATCCGCGTGATGTTTGAATGTATCCCTTCGGGCAAGTCCATTCTTTTCGTAGCTTTTGAAAGATGATTCACTGAAGGCATGAGTGAAGATCCAGTCCCTACTGTTCGTCGTCGCCATCGTCGCAGCCGTGTGGAGGTGGCT
>Ga0181535_10000360_pt1 | contig 70237 bp, 61 predicted proteins | sample PEATcosm2014_Bin_44_FD_119774 | JGI IMG/M metagenome (GOLD analysis project Ga0181535, IMG submission 119774) | Peatland microbial communities from MTU Mesocosm Facility, Houghton, MI, USA - PEATcosm2014_Bin17_30_metaG | ecosystem: Environmental > Terrestrial > Soil > Wetlands > Peat | place... | reverse complement strand
CAGCATAACTCTCTTCGAGAAAACCCCCATTTTACAGGCACTTCAGCCATCCAACTCCGACAGCAATTTATACGACTCCGACAACCAGTTGATTCTGTTCGACTTTTAACCGGACAGCAATGACTCGATATAATCGTCGATTCGATGCATCAGAGTTTTGCCGAGATAGGGTGCGAAAACCTTCCAGTCTTCGCCCCAAGGGATATCCAGCGGCTGGCGAGCCACAACCTGCTGGTTGAGACTTTGCGCAAGAGCCATTGGCTCATTCGGCAGATTCGATCCACTCCAGCTCGCCCCGTCGCATCCCGCGGATAAGTATCCCGAGAGACGCCGGTCAGCCGGCTCGTCTTTAGGGTCGTCCCAGACCGAGTCGTTGATGTAGATGACATCATCAACGAGAAACTGGCCGCTTTCTTGAGTCATTACGGCCGCAACGCGCTGGCTCCAGGGAGGATACTTGGGCAGCTTGAAGGTGAGCTTCACAAACACGCGCAGAGAGCCATCTTTTTGGGGTACGGTTTTCTCGACCTGGAAGGAAATCGGAGAGTTACCAATGCCCGTGAAGAGCATGTATTTTGAGTTCATTTTTGCCGTTAACTGAGGATATGGACTCCGTTGTTCCCAATCGGCCAGGCACGCTCTGGATAGATCGATTCTGTGCCGCAATCCTTCACTGAGATAGGGTGCGAAAAGCCTCATATCCGTGTCCGCCGGGATACCAGACGGATGAAGAGTAGCTACCTCTTGATAAAGGTTCTGGACGGTCTTCGCGGGTTGCTTGAGTTGAACAGATGGATCGTCTTTGCGAGCGGACTGGCCGAAAGCCAACTCCGCCGTGAACGATAGAATAAAGAAAAGCCGCGAGAAATTCATAACATCACGTCGCTTTCAACATCCGATCGTAAACACGGAGTTTTCCGATCTCTGGCGTCCACTGTCAACCATACCAGCCGTATACCAATAATCGAAGACTAACTCGCCTCCCGCCGAATCGCATCCAGCAGCTTGCGATCTTCCTTGCTCAGCGAAGCGCCTTCCAGTAAATCGGGCCGGTTGGCGAGCGTCTTCCGGAGCTGCTGTTCGTGGCGCCAGCGGCGAATCTGACTGTGATCGCCGTTGAGCAGGGTCTCGGGGACGCGCAGGCCGTCGAAGTCGGCTGGCCGCGTATAGTGCGGATAGTCCAGCAATCCGCCTGCACCGTGCTGCGAGCGCGGAACGCCATCTTCGTCTGCCGTGATTTCTGCGTCGGGTACGCCAAAGCTCTCGAATTCGCCAGAGGCTTCGTTGCCCAGCACGCCAGGGATCAGCCGCATCGTTGCATCGACGACTACGGCGGCGGCGAGTTCGCCCCCGCTCAGGACGTAGTCGCCGATTGAGAGCTCCATATCGCAATAGAGCTCGTTGACACGTTCGTCGACGCCTTCGTAGCGGCCGCAGATCAGTACGATGCGGTCGAAGGTGGCGAGTTCGCGGGCCATTGACTGATCGAAGCGGCGGCCCTGCGCGGAGAGGAGGATTACGCGGGTTTGCGGGGCTGACGGAGCATCTGCCGACGAAGTTTCTTCAGGGGCTAAAGCCCGATCTTTGTAGTGTTCGGCTTGCGCCACGACTGAAGTCGTGCCCTGACACGTTTCAGGAGCGGAATCGAGCCTTTCTTTTGCCACTTGACCTGTCAGCCGGTTGGGCTTCGGCTCGATCCCCAGCGATGCCAGAGCCTCGGCAAGGGGCTCGGGCTTCAGAACCATTCCTTCGCCGCCGCCGAAGGGGCGGTCATCGACGGTGCGATGGCGGTCATGGGTGAAGGCACGGAGATCGTGGACCCCGATCGACACCAGTTCCTCGGCCAGCGCACGGCGCAGGATTCCATTGTCGAAGATGCCGGCAAAGAAGCCGGGAAAGATGGTGACGATCTCGTAGCGCATACCTTCCTAAATCATATAGGTAGATTTTTGCGCACGGGCGGCCCCGAATGTGCTTTACTGTTGGGCAACAGCTATGGCGAACTTTGAGTCGTTGATTCATCGGTGGCAGACCGCCGGTCTCCTGGATGCGGAGGCCGCCAGAGGAATTCTTGCATGGGAGGCAGAACGCAAGAGCCACCACGGGCTGCGCTGGCAGGGACTGGTTGCGCTGATTCTCGGGGCTCTGTTGCTGGCGTGCGGCATGGCGCTTTTTGTGTCTGCACATTGGGACAGGATTGGGCCCGGCGCGCGCTTTGCCGTGGTGCTGGGGATGGTGAGCCTCTTTCACATTGGCGGGGCATTGACGCGGAAGAGTTCGCATGGGCTCTCGACCGCGCTGCATGCGGTGGGAACACTGTCGGTTGGCGCGGCGATTGCGCTGGTTGGGCAGATCTTCAATATTCAGGAGCACTGGCCGGCAGCGGTGATGATGTGGGCGATTGCCGCAGTGGCCGGCTGGGCTCTGCTTCGCGATGAGGCACAGCAGGCGCTGTCGCTGCTGCTGGTACCGGCGTGGATTCTGTCGGAGTTCTCGTATTCCGCGCAAGGTCATATCGGCGCGGGCGTGTACTTTGGGCGATTCCTGATCGTGTGGGCAGCTCTTTACATGACCTTCTTCATCGGCTCCAAGCGTGTGATCGCGCGAGGGATTCTCTTTGCGGTCGCGACGATTGCCTCGGTGGTGGGGATCGTAACGATTCTGCTCGATGCATGGAGTTCGTGGGGCGATCAGACTTATCTCGCGCTCGGGCTGCGCACATGGGGGTGGGTTGACATTGCCGTGTTGCCGATTCTCGTCGCGGTCTTCAAGTTGCGGAAGAGCATGATACCCGTGCTGGCTGCGCTTGCTTTTTCGATCGCACTGCCGTGGTGCCAGCGAGTCTGGACGCAGACTTATAACTACGGGCCCGAAGATCACGGCTCCTATGTTCGCAGCGAGCCTAATCTCGCTGCTCATGCGTTGGTCGCTGCCTTTGCGGTCTTCATCATCTGGTGGGGCGTGCGGCAGGTCAGCAAATCTCTGGTCAACCTCGGAGTTATCGGCTTCGCGGTTACAGTCGGCTGGTTCTATTTCAGCAACATTATGGACAAGCTGGGTCGATCGGTGGGATTGATCGGGCTTGGCATTCTATTTATCGCGGGGGGATGGGCGCTAGACAGAACGCGCCGGAAACTTGTCGCGGAGTTGGAGAAAGCCGACAGTTTCGCCGAGGAGGCAAAATGAAGCTGTCAAAGGCCTCCATCGCATTGCTGGTGATTCAACTGGCGCTGGTTTCGTCGGTGGCTGCGAAATATCTTTACCAGCGCGCGAGGTGCCCTCGCGTCTGGACGCGGGCGACGGCATACGATCCGAATCTGGTGATGCGCGGCAGGTATCTGAGCCTGCAATTGAAGGTGGATGGCTGCCAGAGCACGCTGCCGAGCGCGCTACATGCGGTTTTTCCGCGCAATGCCGATGGAACGACGCGCAAAGACGGCTTCTCGGTCAACTGGCAGGGAGCGGTTCAATTCCGCGCGAAGCTGAAGGTGGAAGGCAACAGGCTAGTGGCGATTCGGATACCGGAGGCGGATATCAACTCTACGGGCGTGATGGTTGAAGCGTTGCCGGGATCGTCTTGCGATGCACTGCGGGTGATGGAGCCGGTCGACTTCTATATTGCAGAACACGCAGTGGACCCGACGCAATTGAAAGCGGGCCAGGAGCTGTGGATTGAAGTGACGGTTCCGCACAAAGGTCCGCCACGGCCGCTTCAACTGGCGGTGAAAGACAACGGCAGATGGACGCCGCTGGCCTTTCAATGAGTCGTTCATGAAGGGCGAGTTCGCGCCAGTTTCTTTTTGAGGATGTAGTCGATTGCCAGCGCACCGGGGCCAAGGATCAAGATTAGAAGCGCCGCGAACCAGAAGGTGTAAGGATCTGCGCCATAGAATTTGCCGGGATCGGCGATGATGCTGGCCAATGCCTCGCGATCTGCTGCCACATACGCCACTGACATATCGACGAAGAGCACGAGAGAGATTGCGCGCGATCCGAGGCCGATCGCCAGCAGAATGCCGCCCACGCACTCGGTAGCAGAGACAATCAGTGCGTTCGCGTGGGGCGCTGGGATGCTGAGGGTCTCGAAGAACTCGGTCACGTGAGCCAGATTGTGCAGCTTGCCCCAGCCGGTTTGAGCGAATTGCCATCCCCAGTAAAGACGAATCAGAAGGAGCAGCGGCGATTGCAGACGGCTGATCCATTGCGTCGATCGGAGGTAACCGAGGCGAAGCAATTCGAGAGACCTCATGCAAGCCTCGCTGACGACGCGGTCGCGGCAGATTGAGGAGAAGAGAGCCAACCCAGTTCCGACCAGTTGGCAAACCACTCACCAACACTGGATCCCTGTTCGTTCGGAGTCATGGATGTATTCCCGAAGGCGGCCTCAAGGGCTTCTCCAAGGGGATTGCCGCGGTGGAGGGCGCTGAGCAACTCGTACTCTTCTCGCGCGAGACGCCGGTAGTAGACGACCAGATCGTAACGATGCACCGCCAACCATATATCGCACCGGTTCACATCCGAAACCGTTATTCGCGAAGTAGAATGACTCTCTGTACTCGCTTGACTGGAGATCTCGGCGTGTGCGTGGCTGCGATGCACTTTGAGCACTAGGTCATCTACCGGATAGCGCAGAGCAAGCAGTTGGAGGTGAGGCTGAAGACCGATGCGCGAATGATCGTCGAGTTGGGCGATCTCTTCCGCGCCGAGAGGAGCGACTTCGGCGAGATCGAAGGCCTCGGCATAGGCCCATTCAAGGCGAGCCACATCGATGGCGAGCTGAGGATGATCGCCGGCATACTCGGAATGAGCCGCCAGCCAAGCGGGCAGATGCGAACCGAGATTACGCAGGGTGAAGCTGCGCGAAGGATGCGCGACCAGGTAGCTCTGCGCGAGAAACTCGAACTCGTCCGCTCCAAGCACCGCCTCTAGCGCGGGGAAATCCTCGGCCAGCGCGGCCAGCACTCGGAACCAGTATTGGCGGTTGTAGATTTCAAGTCGTTCAAAGGCGCTAAGACGGCGGTTAGGTTTGACGTAAGTCGCGGCATGATCGTTCATGCTGAAGCCATCGTCAAAGCGCTCGCACATCGTCTCGTCTTCGGTGAGAGGACGCATGACATCCGCGGCCATGCGGCGCTGGAAATCGAGTAGACTCATCGCGCCACCTCCTCGGTTTGCCACTCGCGGGCGGCATTCAGATAGCACTCGGCCTTCTTCGCTTCGCTGTGGACCTCGTCGAAGGAAGGGATGTGGTCGTCCCACTCGAGCAGCGTTGGAGTGGGGCCGCAGCGCTCGATGGCGCGCGCGTAAAGCTGCCAGACCGGATCGATCACCGGATGATCGTGCGTGTCGAGAATGTACTTCTCATACCGGCTGTGGCCGGCGATGTGAATCTGCGCGACACGCTCTGCCGGAATCGCATTGACGTAAGTTATCGGATCAAACTCATGATTCACCGATGAAACGTAGATATTGTTTACGTCGAGCAGAATGCCGCAGTCGGCGCGCTCCACGACTTCGTTGAGAAACTCCCACTCGGTCATCTCGGAGTCGATAAACTCGGCATAACTACTGACATTTTCAACTGCGACCGGAATCTCCAGATAATCTCTCACCTCGCGGATACGTGCCGCGGTGGCTTGTACCGCCTCCCATGTATAAGGCAAAGGCAACAGGTCGTGCGAATACGTTCCATCGACGCTTCCCCAGCAGAGATGGTCGGTGAGCCAGGGAGTTTTCGTTCGTTTGACTAGAGTTTTTAGCCGGCGCAGATGTTCGCGATCGGCGGGTTGCGCCGAGCCAAAGTACATCGAGACGCCGTGCTGCACCACCCGATACCCTTCGAGAATCCGGTCGAGCACGTGGAGCGGACCGCCCGCGTCGATCATGAAATTCTCAGAGATGATCTCAAACCAATCGACGACTGGCTTCCTGCTGAAGATGTGGTCGTAGTGAGGAATACGCAACCCGATGCCTACGCCGTAATCCTGAAAGTTGTTGAAGCGGTTTCCGGGCATGCCGTCTCTCCATCGATGCGGTGTGGGAGGGGAATGTGAGAATGCGGCAGAGGCCGCACGATACTTTTCCCCGCCTCTCATCGGCCAGGGCATCTCGCCTGTCGCTATATGGCAATCCCACCCTAGGCGCAAAAAACGAATACGCGCCGAGGGTGGGGCACCCAGGCTTTATACCCTCTAGACTGCGTGGGGGTTGGAGCCATCGGTGGCGCAACCGCCCTTGCCCTTGCAACTGTTTTTGCCCTTGCAGCCGTTGTCGCTGGACTTGCACCCACCCTTGCCCTTGCAGTCGTTCTTTCCTTTGCAGGAGTGCTTGTCGTCTTTGTCGTCAAAGTTGGCCGAGCGAAGGCCAGCCTTGGCCGTTGTCAACTGCTTGCCGTATGAGTTGCTGGTTTGAGCCTGAACGCGTACCGCAGTTCCGCTCAGAATGCCCGAGACTGCCGCAGAGAGAATCAGTGTCTTCATCGTGCTGTTCATAGGGGAATGACCTCCTGTTGACGGGTTGATTGCCAATTGCGTGGACTGTTTGGGAAGAACAGCCCAAGCTGGAAATGCCGGAGATGCGCTGAAGACCTCAGTCGATGGTGCGGTAGAACTGCGGCTGAGACCGCCATTGAGATGGGGAAGAGCCGATCGATCGAGGGGAAATGCCTGCCCATACTCTTTGATCCACGGCCATTGAAAAGGTTACAGACCGGTTGCAGGTTTTTCAAGAGATTTGGCGAAGTGGGACCGGGAACGACTGCGGCGGGTCTGGACCCCGACCCATGGTTCGGCCCAGCTTACCGGCCACCGTGATAGGCTGCTAAGCAACGTGGCCTCGCGCGGATTCGGCTGCTGAAGGTTCAATTCTGAACTTGGTCCTGGCCTCACTCAAACGCATGCGCTGCCCGGGTGAGCGGGCCGGCTGACCCTGTCACCGAAAGGAACTCGTATGAACTATCTCCGATTTGCACCCATTCTGATGATGACGGTTGTCTCCGCCGTGGCCCAGGGGCCCGATAACGCTGACGCCTCGAAGCCCTCGGCTGTTACCGCCAGCAAGAGCTTCGATGCGGCGGCGATCGACAAGAGTGTCGACCCGTGCGTGGATTTCTACCAATACTCCTGCGGCAACTGGGTGAAGAACAATCCGATCCCGAGCGACCAGGTGCGCTGGGCACGCTCCTTCTCGGTGCTGAGCGAGCGCAACCGCTACCTGCTGTGGAAGGAGCTGGATGCTGCCGCGACCGATCCCAAGACGCCGCTCGAGAAGCAATATGGCGACTTCTTTGCCGCGTGCATGAATACCGGGCTGGTTGAGGAGAAGGGGCTGAAGCCTTTGGAGGCGGTATTCAAGCAGATTGATGGGCTGAAGAGCACGCACGAGCTGGGCACGCTGATGGGCGATCTCGAGGCGGAGGGCAGCCCTGCTCCGCTTTTCAACTTCGGCGTCAGGCAGGACGACAAGGACTCTTCAAAGCAGATCGCCGGAGTCTTTCAAGGCGGCATCTCGCTGCCCGACCGCGATTATTACATTGTGGACAACAAGCGCTTCCAGCAAATCCGCGGGCAGTACATCGAGCACGTGACGAAGATGTTCACGCTGGCCGGCGATACGCCGGAGCGTGCGGCCAAGGAGGGTGCGGCGGTGATGGAGATCGAGACCGCGCTGGCCAAAGCCTCGACAAGCCGCACCGACCTGCGCGACCCGGAGAAGACCTACCACATCTATACCGTCTCTGACTTTCAGAAATTGACGCCGGAGTTCGACTATTCGGTCTATTTCAAAGATGTGAAGGTTCGGCACTTCGACACGTTGAACGTAGCGACGCCGGATTTCTTCAAGGCACTGAACGATTTGATCGCGAGTGAGCCGATCGACGCATGGAAGTCGTACTTCCGGTGGCACACGCTGCACGGGCTGGCGATCAACTTGCCGAAGGCCTTTTTCGATGAGAATTTTGCGTTCTTTGGCAAGACACTGGGAGGACAAAAGGAGCCGACACCGCGCTGGAAGCAGTGCACCAGCATGACCGACCGCGCGCTGGGCGAGGCGGTGGGCCAGGACTGGGTGAAGCAGAACTTTCCGCCGGCCGCCAAGGAGAGCATGGACCGGCTGGTGGCTGCTTTGGAGAAGAGCTTGGGCGACGATATCAAGACCCTGCCCTGGATGACCGACGCGACCAAGAAGGCAGCAGATGAGAAGCTGGCGATGATCCGCAACAAGATCGGCTATCCGGAGAAATGGCGCGATTACACGGCACTGAAGATCGATCGCAACGATCTGATTGGCAATATCGAACGCAACGCGGTCTTCCAGCTCGACTGGAATCTCGATCATCTGGGCAAGCCGGTGGACGAAAAAGAGTGGGAGATGACGCCGCCCACGGTCAACGCCTATTATGACCCATCGATGAACGACATCAACTTCCCGGCGGGAATCCTGCAGCCGCCGTTCTTCGACCTCACGTCGGACCCGGCAGTGAACTTTGGCGGCATCGGCGTCGTGATTGGTCACGAGATGACCCACGGCTTCGACGATGAAGGATCGAAGTACGACGGGAAGGGCAACCTGCGCGAGTGGCAGACCGCAGCAGACCGCAAGGCTTTCACCGAGCGGACCGATTGCGTGGCTGACGAGTACAGCGGCTTTGAGGCTGCCCCGGCGCACGACGATGTGGCTGTGCAGAAGCTGAACGGCAAGCTTACGCTGGGCGAAAACACTGCAGATAATGGCGGCCTGCGAATCGCTTACATGGCCCTGCTTGATACGCTGGCGGCCCAGGGCAAGAGCATCGACGAAAAGATTGACGGTTACACCGAGGCGCAGCGCTACTTTCTGGGCTTCGCACAGGTCTGGTGCCAAAACCAGACCGAGCAGGCAGCAAGACAGGCGGCGCTGGTCGACCCACACTCACCGGGCCGCTGGCGCGTGAACGGCACGGTGGAAAACTTCGACCAATTCGGCAAGGCCTTTGGCTGCGCCAAGGGCCAACCCATGTACCCGGCGAAGTCCTGCAGGGTCTGGTAGGTTGAGGTAGCGTTACTCCAGAGACGCCGTCGGCCGATGGGGGTCGACGGCGTCTTTTGGCATTCGGCGCGATGACAATTATGTGATCCGGGGGTCAAAGTATCAGCCTTTCATGAGAGTGATCGTTTTGCCGGAAGGCGGGGTTCCGCTTCGCATGAGGAGGGAGCGGCAGGAAAAATGCGCTGATTTCAACTCTCTCCGGCTAAAACTAGGCACAACCTACCCTCGGCTTTTACAATGCAACAGGGACCCGTCCCAACCCAGCTCTGCTGTGGAACTAGCAAACTTGGCGGCGCATGCCCGACCAGGGTGAAGGAATCGCATGAAGTTCATGAAATTCGGCAAGGCCCTTCTGATCAGCGCCCTCTCAGCTGGCGTTATCCTCGGTGTTGCGTCTTGCGTTCAAAGTTATACGGTCGGCTATTTGTATGTAACGGGAACAGTCACCTCCCAATCCAACGGCAACGGCATTATCACCGGCTTCAAGATCGACCACAATACCGGCCAGCTTAGGCCCGTCAACGGCCTGCCAGTCTCCTCAGGAGGAGCCAACCCGGTTCGCGCCGTGCTGATTGACGCCAGCCGCTTTCTTTATGTACTGAACCAGGGAGTCAGCACCAATCCCGCGGGCTCTTCGATCTGCACGATTCAATATCCTTGCAGCGGGGCCAACATCACTCAATTTGAGGTCGGCGCCAACGGCATTCTCACGGCACAGCAGGTTTTTTACACCCAGGGAATCAACCCGTTCCGGATGATCGCCGACGCCGGCGGCACCTATATTTATGTGCTTGAACAGAGTGCGCCGTCGAACGCAGGGTGCGCGACACTGGGGCTTACCACCTGCGGCGACATCACCGCATTCCAGGTGAACACGACCACCGGGCGCCTCCAGTTGGTCGTAAACACCCAAGCAACTTCGGCCACCGGATCCCAGCTGCCCTATTTCCCGGTCCCCGCCAATCCCATCGATTTTACATTCAGCGGCACGACGCTGTTGACGTTAAACGGCACCCCTGCAACCGGCGACACAGTTTTTCCGTATCAGTACAACCAAGTGGGCGGACAACTGACGGTGATCTTGAATAATCCCGATAGCATCGGGGACGTGCACCAGGCTACGGCAATTGTGAATACCCCGAGTTACGTGTACGTGCTTGACAACGAAGCGCCGAATCCCAACCCCAGTGGGGCAGTGAGCCAGCTTCTTCCCTTCAGCGCGGTGAGCGGGGCAATGGTCGCAGCCCCCAGCGGGGCGATTGCCGATGATCCCACGCTCTCCAATCCCGTCTGGGTGGCTGTTGGGGCAGGATCAGCCGGCGGCAAATGGCTTTATACGCTCAACTATGGAAACGGGGGACAGAACCAACCCCAGAGTGGAATTGCGGGCTACACTCTCAACTATCCAAGTCCGCCGACGTTCATCAACGGCTCACCGTTTGGTACCGGATCCGGGCCGCAGTGTCTGGTCGAGGATCCGACGAATCAGTATTTTTATGCAGCCAACTTTATTGATTCGACTGTTACTGGCCTGTGGCTCGATGATCGTTCCGGAGAATTGAATCTCCTTTCAGACAAGACAAAGGCACCGAACAGCTACAAATTAACCGGCCCGGCCACCTGGTGCCTTGTGGATGGACGCACCAGCTAAGCCTTCGCTCCTGAGTTGAGCGGAACGGCAGCAGTTTGCTGTCTTCTAAGAGAACGTAGCCGAATGCCCTGGGGACGATGGAATATGTGCCTGGGGAGTTCGATTCCAAACTTGGTTGATTGCGGGCCGGAGACTCTGGCCCGCCGATGAAAGATGCGCATGAAGCTCAACAAATCGAGCCAGCTGCTGCTGGTCTCCGCTGTCAGCCTCTTGGGGGCCGGATTGGTTTCCGCTTGCGGAACACTGACAACGGATTTCGTTTACGTGACCAGCGCCAAGGCCGCAGGCACCAACAACTACGGAGAGATCGACGTCTTCGAGATCAACGCGGTCTCGGGCTTCATGCGTCAGATTCCCACTTCACCCTTTCCCTCGGGCGGACGCAACCCGGTCGCAGAGGCCGTCTCAACCGATTACAACAATCTTTATGTAGTCAACCACGACGACAACACGATCGTTCAATTCAGTATTGGCCCAGACGGCAAGCTTTATGCGCAGTACACCGTGAATACGCCGGGGATCTTCCCGATGGCCGTTGCGGTGAACGGCTCGAATCTGTTTGTGCTGGACACCTACCAACCGCTGGCCAACTGCTCCAATGCGGAGCCGTGCTCGGGTGCGGTGGGTGTCTTTCCCATCCTTGCCGCTTCCGGCACCGGCTCCAACGCGACGCCCGGCGGCGGATTGGGTGACCCAGTCACCAATCCCGCCACAGGCGCGAATTATTGGCCATTGAGCCTGCCCGGCAGCCCCAACGACGTGATCGTGCCGACAGGGATCGATGTTGTGGAGTCGGGAGCGCTTGCTTACGTTAGCGCTTATGACTCGACGTCGAGCACCGGATACGTCTTCGGCTTCTCGGTCGCGTCTGGCGCGCTGACTCCTTTGAAGGCCGGCGCGCCTCTGGCTGCCATCACACATCCCTCGGCGATCACCAGCGACTCATCGAGTGGCTACGTCTACGTGACAGATTCGACGGTCAACAAGCTCTTTTCTTATGCCGTCAAGTCCGATGGAAGTCTGAGCCAATTGGCCGGCAGCCCGATCGCGACCGGCAATCAACCCTCCGCTATCGTCGCCGATTCCAAATATCCCTATCTTTACGTCACCAACGCGCTGGATGGGACGGTGAGCGGGTATTCGATCGGCAGCAGCGGTGTTCTGTCCAGCTTCGGCACCTATCCGACGGGCATTCAGCCGGTGGCCATTGGCATCGATCCCTCGACCGATCACTTCCTCTTCACCGTTAACTTTCTTGCCAACGGCGCCTCGGGCACCATCTCCGACTTTGAGATCGACCCGACCGCCGGCGCGCTGGTCAATGCGCAGCGATCTCCTTATACGACCGCCGCGCTGCCGACTGCGGTGGCCGCCGTTCCACACAAGACTACGCAGTAGCACAGGCCGTTGCCATTCACTCTGGCAACACCCCGTATTGGGCTCTTACAATCCATACAGGGCAACTTAACCGGTTTTCTTGGGCTTGCATCCGATCAGCCCGCAACGAAGGAAGCGCATGAAGTTCAGCAAACTGAGGCAGCTCATTCCGGTCTCTTCCATCGGCCTGCTCGTGGCCACGCTACTGACTGCCTGCTCGATCACCACCATCGATTATGTTTTCGTGGCAACCTCAAGCGGCATTTACACTTACGCGGTGGACTCGCAGTCTGGCGCGCTGCGCACCGGCGCGCCCGTTATCACCACCGGCGTCAGTACACCGGTAGCCGTGGCCGTCACCTCGGGTTATGCAAATTTATATGTCGCCAATGAGGGCACCGGTTCCTCGGGCGGCTCGGTGGTCCACTATGCCATCGGACTGGACGGCGTATTGACGGCCAAGGATACCCTGACTCTCAGCGACAATGCCGTCTCTCTGGCAGTGAACACGGCCGGAACCTATCTGTATGTCGCCTCTTGCGCGGCGTCCGCCACCTCTCCGGCTCTGCTTTGCTCGAGCACGGCGAAGCTGACCGAATATGCACTCTCCTCGGGCGTGATCGGCTCCGCAGCTTCGCAAAGCGCCCTTAGCCTCTCCAGTGTTTCGAGCGCGTACGCAAAGGACATCCTGGTCCCCGCAGGCATCACCGTTCTGGTCAACAACGGCAGCAATATCACGGGCAATGCCGTTTACGTCGCGGCCTACGATCAATCCGCTTACAATGTCGGCGGAGTCACGACCAGCACCGCCAATCCCGGCTGGGTCTTCGGCTTCACAATCGGATCGGGGGGCGCGTTGACCGCGTCAGCAAACAGTCCCTACCAGGCCGGCGTCAAGCCCTCCAGCATCACATCCGATCCCACCGACCGCTTTGTCTATGTCACCGACTTCGCCTCAAACGAGTTGATAGGTTATACGATTTTCGATGGCAGCACTCTGCAATTCATGCCCACCGGTCCCTTCAAGACCGGAAACCAACCCTCCTCTATTGTTGTCGATCCGCGCGGCAATTTCATCTATGTCAGCAACGCCCTGGATTCCTCTGTCTCCGCGTACACGATCGTTCAGGCCACCGGCAATCCGACGGGCGCGGTGAACGTTGTCGGCAGCCCAACAAACTCCACCGACACACAACCGGTGGCTATTGCCGTCGATCCTGCACTGGGAAGGTTTGTCTACACAGCCAATAAGCTTGGCAGCTCGGTGTCGGGCTTCCGCCTCGATCCAACCGCCGGCACATTGAAGCCCACCCAAGCCACTCCGTACCCAACGGGCGAAAACCCCGTCGCGCTGATCTGTGTCCCACATGGAAACCATGCGACAGAGGTGATCACCCCATAGAGAGGCATCATCATTCATGCGGCACAAGCCCAGCCCTTCGGCTGGGCTTGTTGTTCTGGGACGCAGAGTTATGGCGGAAAGCTATCTCAAAAGGCCTGGGCCCGCGCAATCCGAACCAATTGAAGCCTGAGGCGTCTCGCGGTGGCTTTGCGGCACTTGTCGAGGAGTTAAAGCGGAGAAGCTACGAGCGGAGTTTCAGTCAAGTCGAGCACCCGGCGACGTAGCTCAGCCGCCGGGTGCGAATGGGGGGAAGCCACGCACTTCAAACTTACCGAACCTGCGCTTCCTCTCTCTTTGCGATTTTGCAAACCCACCGGCTGTGGCAGAGATTTAATCTGCTCATCTCCAAACATGCAGCCAATCGCGGAGCTTGCGCTGGGCCGGCTTCTCAATGAAGTGCAGCGCCACGAGGGCCAGCGCGATGAGCAGGACGTAGCTGATCCAGGGGTCGTAGCCGCCGAGGCGAAAGAGGTCGAGGATGCGCGATTTGTGTAGGAGCGTCCAGAGGTTGAAGTGCAGGAGGTAGAGGCAGTAGCTGGCCTCGCCGACAAAGACCAGCGGGCGCACGCCCAGAGCGCGCGAAAGTCCGTTCTGACCGGCTAGCCCGAGAATGATACAGGCGAAGAACGGCATCAGCAAGCCGTCGTGCTCGATGGCGTAAGGCACCACGGGCCCCAGCGTCAGCAGGCCATAGATGCCGGCGAAGCCGCCAATTCCCAGGTAGAGGCGCAAACGGCCCTGGCGGGGCATGATCTCGTCCAGCCCAGCCAGCATGACACCAAAGATAAAGCTGGCCACATGGGCGTAGGGCGTGTACTTGAGGGCCCAGAGCCAATGGCCGTAGCTCCAGCGGTCGGGATGGGGAATGCCATCAGGGTTGAAGACCATGTAGAGAGCGCCAGGGACCATGCCGAGCACCCAGATGCCGGCCATCCTCCACAAATGGGGGCCGACACGCTCTGGGCGCTTCATTCGAGCGAGCCAGGGAAAGATCGCGTAATAGAAGGCCTCGGCCGACATGGTCCAGGCCGGCGTGTTCAGGAATGTTGCAATGGCCGGAATCCACCCTTGAATCATCAGCGGAGTGAGCACGACACCTGTCCAGAACATGGCGTGCGTATGGCTGCCATACTCTGTAGCCAGAGTGCCGAGGCTCAACAGAAGGCTCAGCAGATAGATGGGGTAGATGCGCGTGAAGCGCGCCTCCCAAAAGCGCTTCTTGTCCAGTTCTCCCGCTCGCGCGCGCGCGTTGTAGTTATAACCGAGCACAAATCCCGAGAGCAGGATGAAGTAGCTCACCGAAACGTAGCCCGCGTTGACGACCGGCGCCAGCCAGCCGAACCACTGGGGATTGGAAAAGTGGAAGAGGACGATATTGATCGCCGCGAAGCAGCGCAAACCCGTCAGTGCATTTAATTTTGCCTGTTTGCGGGTTTCCACTGGTAGCCGTTAGCCTCTAGCCTTTAGCTTCTAGACTGGTTTTCCCTGGGAAAGATTACGAGGATGTATCGCACCGGAAGTGCGAACCGGTATCAGCTAAAGGCCAATAGCTAACAGCTGCGTTTACGCTGTAACCAGCGATCCAACCTTTTCGCCGAGCACCACCCGCCGGATATTTCCCGGCTGGTTCATGCTGAAGATGACCATGGGCAGATTGTTGTCTTTGCAGAGGCTCACTGCGGTCAGATCCATGACCTTCAGTCCCTGGCGCAGAATCTCCATGTAGGTAATCTCGTCGTATTTAATCGCATCCTTCACCACCACCGGGTCGGCACTGTAAACGCCTTCGACCTTCGTGGCCTTGAGCAGCACGTCGGCCTTGATCTCCATCGCACGCAGACTGGCGGCAGTATCGGTGGAAAAGAAGGGATTGCCGATGCCCGCTGCGAAGATGACCACGCGGCCCTTTTCGAGGTGGCGCACTGCGCGGCGGCGAATGTAAGGCTCGGCGACTTGATTCATAAAGACGGCGCTCATGACGCGGCAAGGAACGCCGCGCTGCTCCAGGGCATCCTGCATGGCGATGGCATTGATGACCGTGGAAAGCATGCCCATGTTGTCGGCGCTGACGCGGTCCATCTCCTTGGCCTGCTCGGCAACGCCGCGGAAGAAGTTGCCTCCGCCGACGACTACGCCGATCTCAACGCCCAACGCGTGGACATCGACGATTTCGCCGGTAATCTCGGCGACCTTGGCCGCATCCAGGCCGAAACCGCGCGCGCCGGCCAGCACTTCACCCGATAACTTGAGAATGATCCTTTTATACATGCTTTTTTGAGTATCGCATACAGGAGGCTGGCGTCGGTCTCGCTCATTGAAAGGGTCGCGAGCACGGCAAACGGCCTGGGCGGGCACAGGACACGGTTCCGCGGCGCGCAATATCGCTCGCGCTCCACAATCCCGCGCGAAGCAAAATCGTATGGGGATCGCATCGCGCGGAATGCTATAGTACTTCGTGAAAGCGGCCAGGAGGGATCAGTCATGCCGTCGGATCTCAGGGAAGAAGACGAAAGCCGCAATTTTCTCGGTCAGATGACGATCCTGTCGGTTATCGGCTGCGCGGGGATTCTTCTTTATTCGGCACGTTTCTGGGAGTCCGGCCAGTTTTTCCGCATCTTTGGCGTGGGAATGCTGGTGGCTGGAGCGGCTCTATTAAGCGGGTTCCTGCTGGGCTTTATCTTCGCCATTCCGCGCGTGGGAGCCAAGCGCAAAAAAGCTTCAACTACCCAGGAGGAAGACGCCCATGACGCGGATCCCGGCGCGCAGCCTGGTTCTGTGCTGCACAACGGCAACCTGGTCGAGATCTCCGATTGGCTGACCAAGATCATCGTGGGCGTGGGTCTGGTCGAATTGCACTCCATTCCAGGCAAGCTGGGCGAGTGGTCGTATTATCTTGCTTCAGGGCTGCTGCCCGCTTCATGCACGGGAGGCGCCTCCTGCGCGGAATCTCTTATCAGCGGTCAGGCAGCGGGCCTGGCGATCCTGATTTTCTATTCCACATTGGGGTTCTTGCGCGGATACGTATGGACAATGATCTATTTCCAAGGCGATCTGGAGCGGAAGCTCAAAAAGGCGGAGCGAGAAAAGGAAGAAGAGCGGCGGCAGAAAGAGGAAGAACGGCGACAAAAGGAAGAAGAGCAGCGGCAGAAGAAAGAGGAGCACCTGCAGAGGCGGATTGCGAGCAGGCTCCAATGGGTTGAAACTCTCATCAGCGATAAACAGTTCGACAAGGCGATGGCATCCATCGACGAGGCTCTTAGGAACGACCCCCAAAACGCATTATTTGTGATGACCAAAGCCCGGATTCTCAAGCGGCTGGCCCTTCAGCCGGGGCAGCCGGACAAGGACAATCTGTTGAAACAAGCGCTTCTCTTTATCGACCAGGCTATCGCCCTGCTGCCGGAGAAGGGCGAGCCTTTCTACAACAAGGCCTGTTATGAGGCGCTGCTAGACCCGATGGCGCTGAAAGGCGATGTTCTCGAAAACCTCAGGATCGCCTTCCGCCTCAATCCGGGGCTCCGGCAAAACGCGAGGGGCGATGAAGATCTGATACTACTCAGAGAAGATGCTGATTTCATTGAACTTGTAGGCCGGGACAAGCCTCCGGAGGCTTGACATTTCGCGGTTAGGGGGATAAGATGGATTTAAGAGTAGTGTGAAGGAGTCGAATCCGATGAGAGACACCATGCCTCAACCGCCGGAAATGTAACGACCCTTTGTGGCGCGTTCAGTAATAGTCTGCGCGCGATCAGAGATCTAAGGATCGGAAGGGCGGATACAGATAGACTCTGTATCCGCCCTTTGTTTTTTGATGATAAGAGGACGCTATACGCACCAAGGCCCAGGGCTTTCATCCTGGGCCTTAGTCGTTCACGGATTGATGTGGAGTTACTCGGCGGCGGCTTCGACGGCCTTGGTCTGAGCTACGGTCCAGTCGGGGGCGCCGACCTTGAAACGCGCAAAGCGGCGCACGGTCATGTTCTCGCCGAGCTTGCCCACCTTCTGCGCAATCAGTTCCTTGATGCTGACGGTCTGGTCCTTGATGAAGGGCTGCTCAAGCAAGCAAACTTCCTCATAAAACTTAGCCATTTTGCCCTCGACGATCTTTTCGATCACCGGAGCAGGTTTGCCGGTGGCGGCGGCTTGGGCGCGATAGATCTCCTTCTCGCGCTCCATATCGGCCGGGGTTACGTCTTCGGGTCTGACATAGCGCGGATCGGAAGCGGCGATGTGCATCGCGATGTCCTTGAGCAGCGCCTGAAAGTCATCGGTGCGGGCCACGAAGTCGCTCTCGCAGTTCAGTTCGAGCAGGACGCCGATCTTGCCACCGGCGTGAATGTAGGTGCCGACGGCGCCCTCGTTGGTGGTTCGGGCGGCCTTCTTCTGCGCCGAGGCCATGCCGCGCTTGCGTAGCACGACGAATGCTTCCTCGATGTTTCCCTTGGTCTCCTGGAGCGCCTTGAGGCAGTCGCCCATGGGCGCGCCGGATTTTTCGCGGAGCTCTTTTACCAGCTTGGCATCAATCTTTTCGCTCACTGTCATCTTCTCTCTTTTCCTAGAATTCTCTGTTCGACCGGAACTTGCGTACTTCGCAGGTCCCCCAAATGCGAGGGACCTGGGGCACCCGGTATACATAAGAAAAGCGTGGCACTCAACCTCGCGGCCACGCTCGTCTCATTATGCGCACCGCAGTGCGAGGGAATGATTAATAAGCGCCCTCGGCCACCTCGGCCTCGTCCAGCGCCGCAACCGCGGCAGGGGCCTTGCGAATGCCGCCGCCCAGGGCAGCTTCGAGATCCACATCTTCCGGCTCGGAGGAGGCGGGCTCCGCCGCTGCCAAGGGCTCCGGCGCCTCTTCCTGGAAGGCCTTGTCGCCAACCAGGTTCACGCCCTCTGCCGCCGAATCGGCGATCTTCGAAGTGAAGAGGCGGATGGCTCGCAGTGCGTCGTCGTTGCCGGGAATCACATAATCGACCACTGTTGGATCGCAGTTGGTATCGACCACAGCTACGACGGGAATACCAAGCTTGCGGGCTTCCTTCACAGCGATCGCCTCGTTGTTCGAGTCGACGATGAAGAGCGCATCGGGCAGCCGCTTCATGGCCTTGATGCCGGCGAGGTTCGCCTGGAGGTGCTTGCGCTCCCGCTCCAGTTTGATGACTTCCTTCTTGGTAAGCAGCTCGTAGCGGCCATCGGTGGCCATCTCATCCAGTTCCTGAAGGCGCTTCACCGACTTCTGCACCGTCACCCAGTTGGTGAGAAGCCCGCCCAGCCAGCGCTGGTTGATGTAGGGCATTCCCGCGCGGTTAGCCTCCTCGGCCACCGCCTCCTGAGCCTGGCGCTTGGTGCCGACGAAGAGAATCGTCTTGCCGCCGGCGCACAGGTCGGTAACGAACTTCGACGCGTCCTTGAAGAGCTTGAGCGTCTTTTGCAGGTCGATGATGTAGATACCGTTGCGCTCGCCGAAGATGTATTCCTTCATCCTGGGGTTCCAGCGCTTGGTCTGATGCCCGAAGTGGACTCCAGCTTCGAGCAGCTCCTTCATTGTGATCGTGGCCATTGGCCTCCTTTGTGAATTGCATCCGGGTGGTCGATGCCAGCGCCCAGATTGAGCCCGCTCTTGCGGGAGATGGTTAAAGACAAGGACTAGGGACTAGGGACTAGGAAAATTGCAACTAGTCCCTTGGTCACTGATCCCTCAGCCCCAGCAATCGTTTTAGCGCTTGCTGAACTGGAAGCGTGCGCGAGCGCCCTTCTGACCGTACTTCTTGCGTTCCTTCATGCGCGAGTCGCGGGTGAGCAGGCCCTCGGCTTTGAGCGTCTTACGCAACTCTGGATTGAACTGAACCAGCGCACGGGCCACGCCCATCTTGACCGCATCGGCCTGTGAGGCAACACCGCCGCTCTTGACGGTGGCGACCACGTCGAAGCTCGAAGCCAGCTCGGCGAGAGCCAGTGTCCGCTTCGCGGCCACCCGCTGCTGCTCGGTGACAAAGTATACATCGAATCCCTTGCCGTTGACCTTCCACTCGCCCGTTCCGGGACGCAGAAAGACGCGCGCGATCGCCGACTTGCGCCGCCCCGTCCCGTAATACTGAACCAAATCTGCCATTTGTTTCTTAGCTCCTAGCTACTAGCTTCTAGCTTCTAGCTAAAAGCCACAAAATCCGATTCTTGAATCTCAAAGCTAGCAGCTAGAAGCTAGCAGCTAGCAGCTGCTCTTACGCGATTTCCAACGCCACCGGCTTCTGCGCAGCGTGGGGATGCTTGTCGCCCTTGTAGACTTTCAGTTTGGTGGCCATCTGGCGGCCCATCTTGCTCTTGGGCAGCATGCCCTTGATGGCCTGCTCGAGAACCTGCTCCGGCTTGCGGTTGATCAAACGGGTAAAGGACTCTTCGCGCAGCCCGCCGGGAAAGCCGGTGTAGCGGCGATAGACCTTGCTCTGAGCCTTCAGGCCGGTCAGGCGAACCTTTTCGGCATTGATGACAATCACGTGGTCGCCCGTATCGATATACGGCACATACTGAGGATTCAGCTTGCCGCTCAACACATCGGCGGCCTTGGTCGCCAGACGGCCCAGCGGCTTGCCGCTGGCATCGATCACAAAAAACTTGCGGACAATATCCTTGCTGCTCGGAACGAAGGTACCCATCTCTCTCCTGCCCTCGAAGACGCCTGTCTTCAAAACTTGAACCGCCCGGGCTCGCCGCGCGGCAATACCTCAAAAAAACCAGCGCAAAACGCTGTGGCCCACGCCAAATTAAGCGCAGGGCCTAATTTCCACCCACTGCCAAACAAAGCTGTTCGGGTGAGGAGTGCGGGGGCTGGCCCTTCTAAAAAGGGCTCTGACCTCTCTGGACTCGCTAAGAATCGGCGTACCTATAAACTCGAATCCAGCAGCCGGTAGCCTGTTCCAACCGATCCCTCAGAGACAACATTCTGGGAGCTTCGACCAGCCGGGTCAGAGTAAACACACAGACCCCAGGCGCAACACCGCGCAAGGACTTCAGAATACCCGAATTGAGTGCTTGAGTCAACGGAATGAGGGCTGAGAATGCGGGTCAGATCGAATTATTGAGAGATTAGCCGGGATGTCTTGCTTAGACGACGCCCACCTCGCCGTTCCGATTGGCCGGCTGGACTCGAACCAGAATCTGCTCCCGGCAGGTCCATCATAAATTCAAGGCCCGGGCCTGAAGGCAGCCTCTCTTTGGCCCTATTTCAGGGGGGTAAGACTCCCTGCTCCCTCCCAAAAGCTGTCTGTGACAGTGCTCCTTACAGTTGGTCATAGAGGGTCGAGTTCCGGTAGCCCATCAGCACCACCAGAGTCCAGATGCCTATGGCGGTTCCGAAGGGGAATTTCAGCAGGTTGAGGAAGGCGGCCACGATGGCCACGATCCTTCCCCACGGCGCACGCTCCAACAGACCCCAACCGGCAACCAGTGCAAGGCCGCCACGCAAGGCGATGAAAACCCAGGCGATATGCAAGAGCGCTGGCGCGAACCAGAAGGGCGGCATGGGGCTGCCTCCACCCCAGGGCCCGTGCACCCATGGACCGAAATGGCCAGAGAGAAAGGCGTTCGCAAAAGCCAGCCCGGCAAATCCGGCGATCAGGGAGATGGCGGCGTAGATGAACCAGACGACGCTGAGCGCCTTCACCTTGCTCGCGTAGGTCTGTACCTGAAACTCCAGGCCGGGAACCGGAGGAACCAGAGGCGCCGCCGGACGGCCACAGTGAGCGCAGGCTGCCTGGCCTGGCGTTAAAACTTGACCGCATCCGCTGCAATACATAACGCCTCCTCGAAGAGAACTTACTGAGTCTACTACGGAGCAGGGCCGCGAGATGTTCCGCGGCTGCTAGATGCGGCTTTTAGCGGCTAGCTTTTAGACGCTTCGCCTTTGCAGTTTTTCGGAGAGAGTGGGCGTGGGCCGGGAGGCCCACGCGACAGCCGACCTAGAGGCCGGCGGTACGGCTGCGCGGGAGGGGTTGGAAGTACTCTCGACGAATGCGGAAAGGATCTCACGTTCTGGCCCTGAGCGGCGATAAACAGAATGGGAGAGGCTTTGAATGGGGCGGCAGGCGGCGAGAGAAACTGTTGTGGAGACGGCCCAGAAACAGGCGGGGGAGCTTCGCTATGTGGCGCGCCAGCCGATCATGGACCTGCGCGGCAAGGTCCATGGCTATGAGCTGCTGTTTTGGAACGGACGGGAGCCGATCATTCGCGCCGACAGCGAACTCGCTACGCGCACAATGCTGGACAACACCGTGATCTTCGGGCTCGAGGAGCTGGCGCACGGCCAACTCGCCTTTGTAAACTGCACAGCCGGTTCGTTGACCGAGGAGTGGGTGCAGGTGCTGCCACCCCGGATGACGGTGCTGGAACTGCCAGCGGAGACCGAGCCTACCTCGAGCCTGTTATCAGCCTGCCGCAAGCTGAAGGCATTGGGCTTCCGGCTGGCGCTAACTGAGTTCACCGGAAAGAAGCAGTCCAGGCCTCTGGCCGATCTGGCGGACTACGTCAAAGTGGACATCGTGCACCTGGACGCGCTGGAGCGGCGGAATCTGCCCGGCAAGCTGGACGGCTCCTGGGCTCGCCTCGTGGCGCAGAATGTCGAGACGCAGGAACAGTACGGGCTGGCATGCAGAGAGGGCTTCGATCTTTTCCAGGGTTACTATTTCTGCCGTCCCGAGCCGCTGGAGAGCCACAGGATCCCCGGCAACCGGCTGGTGCATCTGGAGATTCTGGAGCTGCTGCAAAACGACCCCTTCGATCTGCAGCGATTGAGCCAGCTGGTGATGTGCGACGCTTCCCTCACCTACCGGCTGTTGCGGCTGGTCAACTCGCCCCTCTGCGCCATGCGCCAGGAGATTACATCGATCCAGGCGGCGCTGATGCTGGTGGGCGAGGCGATCTTCCGGCGCGTCGCCATTCTGGCGATCGCCAGCGACTTCAATGCCAACCAGCCTGCTGAGATTCTGCGCATGGCCTTTGAGCGCGGGCGCTTTTGCGAGCTGGCGGCCGGCCTCTGCGGCCTGGTTCCGGGAGAGCAATATCTTATCGGCATGATCAGCCTCTTCCCTGCGATGCTGCGCATTCTCATGGAAGACTTGATAAGGGTGCTACCCTTGCGCCACGCTGCTTGCGATGCACTGCTTGGCCGGGAGGTCCCCGATGGTGTTCTGTTGCACTGGATCGTCTGTGAGGAGCACGGCGACTGGGCAGCCTGTGACAAGATTGTCCGCAAGCATGGCCTGCGCCATGAAAACCTGATGCGCTGCCACGCCGAGGCGATCCAATGGGCCCAGCAGGCGCTCAAATCGAACAGCTGAGGCGGCACTGCCGGAGCGTCTTCGGAAATATGGTGAACTTTATTACGGCATCGCGGGCTGTCGCTCCCTGATGGTCGCGCCAGCTTGGGGTTATGATTCCGGTCAACAGCGTAACCGAAAATGCTGTAGCCGTTACAATTGCCTCTCATTGGCTCGTTGGCAAAGCTCGTTTCTCCCATCGCTCCTCGTGGCGGTCGTCATGGAAGATGGCAAACGTCAAACGCCCTTCCGGATTACGTTCGAAGATGAGCCGGGTCACGCTCGCGCCGTGTGGATAGAAGAATGTCGTCGGCGACTCGGCGGCGAGCTCGGCGACCTCACCGATCTGGTTTTTCTCAAAGAGAGTGTCGCCCTGGCGGAAGATGGTGGCCATGACGCGGCCGTTTGCGTCGCGATACTCTCCAGCCAGCAAATCGAGTGCCGCATTAGCAAGCTTGATGGCGGTAGGATGAAGCGGGACCGAGACCCGCTCGGCGTAAGGCGGCATCTCCGGCTCCGACTGCATCCACCTATGGTGCGACAGGAACCAGCGCGGCAACTCCAGCTCGTTGTAGGCGCGTGTCCAACAGTCGTGTCTGACCCCTAGATAGACAGATAGCTTGACACGCCCGCCCGAGGCCTTGAGCGCCTCGAAGAGTAATTCGCTTTGGCGCGGGTCGACCACGTTGTCGTCGCTTCCGTGGAAGAGCCAAAGCGGCAAGCGGCCAACAGCGTGAGCGTATTCGCCAGGTAATGTGGAGACCTGCTGCCAACGCTCCGGCTCATAGCTCCAGAAGACGCCGCCAGCCATCACAGCCACCGCCGCCCACCGATGGGGATGCAGCCGCGCAAGCTCCCAGGCGCCATACCCGCCCATCGAGAGGCCTGTCAGATAAGTATGTTCCGTGTCGAGGTGAAACTCCTGCGTTTCCTGGTCCAGCGCCGCCAATGCCATCGATAGCATCTCCGGATCGGTCCAGTAGTTGGCCTGCGGGCACTGGGGCATGACGATGACAAATGGCCAGCGTTCGGGATGGTCGCGGACAGCCTGCGGTAGCCCAATCTGCGTTTGCCACATACCCTCGGAGCCGCGCTCGCCGCGGCCATGCAAAAAGAGAATCACTGGCCAGGGCTTCTTATCATCGCGCCGAAAACTCTCTGGAAGGTAGACCTGAAAGTGATAGGTCGCGCTGCGCAATTCGATGGTGCGATTGAGAAAGCCAGTCTCCTGCAGATGCTCAGGCTGAGGGTGGCTCGAGCCGCGCGGCGCCTCAGAGTGCGCAGGTCCGATCGAACTGGTGAGCAAAAGGCCGACAGCGAGGAATCGCGAAGATCGGAGCATAAAACAATCCCAATCCACTATATCGGGGCAGGGCGGCCTTGCGGAGACGGATTTGGAGGAGGGTTTTTGAGCAAAGCACAAATCAATCCGCGAGCCTAGCGCTTAAGCGGGAAGCCGTTTCAGCAGCTCATTCGCTCCCTGGAACCATTTGCGCTCGCGGCGACGGAGGTAGTCGGGCATGGCGCGCTCCTTGGCAAGCACCCTTTGCGCCCATTGGCGGGCTTCGGCGTTGCGCCCTTGCGAGGCGAGAAACTCCGCGAAGTACAAATAGGTTTCAGAAAGTGTCGAGGAGTCAGTTGCCCGGCGAAAAAGCGTCTCGGCCTTTTCCTTCTGACCGGTCTTTGCATAGGTGTGGGCCAGCAATCCTGCCGCGCGATGGAAGTCGAAGTCGGGCTCTTTAGCGATGACTCGCTCGAGGTCGGGAACTGCCGCGGGAACGTCTCCCAGTTGGATGGCGCAGAGGGCGCGACGGTAAGAGGAATCAAGAGTGCTGTAGGGCGCGGCGATTGCCTTATCGAATGCAGCGCGAGCCTGCACGAGATTGCCTTGTTGCATGTAGAGGTCGCCAAGCTCCTCGTAGTTTTCCGCCGAGGGATTGTCGAGAACTGCGAATTCGAGCTGGCCAATGCGCTTGCCGCGCGAAACTCCATGAAAGACCGAAGAGGTGGACTTGAGGTCGGGGAGCGCAACGAAGATGAAGTAAAGCACCGAGCCGAGAGGGCCGAGAAAGATGATCAGGTAGAGCCAGTACCAATCCGGGCGGCGGCGAATGTAGTGAATGATCGCCACTACCTGGAGAATAAGGCCCCACGGAAAGAAGAGGAATCGAAAGAGTCCCATCGGATCTGAGTCCTGCTGTCAGCTTACTATGAGCGGTAATGCTGAAGACAATCTTCGCCGAAAACGCCGAAATAAGCTATCGTCAACATTCTTCCCGTGGCCGGGAATCCAGGGTATTTGGCGCACTGAATGCGAAGTAAAGCCCGATCTGGCCAGAAAGGCGTCTCATCTTTCGGGATAATCGTGGGTAGCTATTTGATTTTGGACTGGTACAGTCCATAATGAGTGTGGTAGTTCTGATGGAGATCGAAGTCTCTGGAAAGCAGACGGCCAGGGAAACGGTCAGGGGACCCAGGCGGAGGTCGGGGCTGGTTTCAAAAAAGCCTGCCGCTGGGGAGTTTATCGCGTGGGTTACTGTCTCCGGGCCGTACCGGATTTATTCGGAATCTGAAGCACACAGTTATCATGAATCGGTATCCGGCTGCTATCTTGGGTCTTCAGACCTAATCCTCCTCGCGGGTGCTATTTGCTCGAGAGCAAGTTTCGTCCACAAATAGTGTGACCACAAGCACTTCGCGCACATCAACGCTATGAAAGGCAGCCGGGGAACGAACGCATGGCGCAGATATTTGACCGCAGCTCCAACGCCTTGGCGCGGGCGAGCCTGGTGTTGACGGGGCTGATCGTGATCGCACTGGGGGTCACGCTGGATGAGTTGCAGCGCTCGCCATGGGTGACTCGCCAGGGCCAGCGGCCAGACCAGCCGGTGCCATTCAGCCATAAGCACCATGTTCAGGGGCTCGGACTGCAGTGCCAGTACTGCCACACGACGGTCGAGAACTCAAGCTACGCCGGAATTCCCCCTACGAAAACCTGCATGAACTGCCATGCGCAGATCTGGACCAACGCCCAGCTGCTGGAGCCGGTCCGCCAGAGTTGGATCACGGGGCAGTCGCTCGCATGGACCAAGGTGCACGACCTGCCCGACTATGTCTACTTCAGCCACGAGATTCACGTGCATAAAGGCATCGGCTGCGCCTCGTGCCACGGCCGAGTCGACCAGATGCCGCTGATGTATGCGGAGAACACGCTGCAGATGGAGTGGTGCCTGGACTGCCATCGGAACCCGGCGAAGAATCTGCGGCCTACGAGCGAGATCTACAACAATGCTTGGGAGAAGCCGGCCGAGGACAGGCCGGTTTGGTGCGTGGCGGGCGGCAAGGGCCATGAAGAGATGAGCGGCGTGCCGACGGCTCAGGGTGTGAGTTGCACGACGAAGGACCCGGCTGTCGAGGTTGCATCGCTGAATCTTGCGGGAAGCGCGCTTCCGATTGCGAGCTACCAGAAGTTCACCAGCCAGGATGAGTTGGGGCACTTTCTTGTGGACCACTACAAGATTCGGACTCCGAAGGATCTGACCAGTTGCGAGGTCTGCCACCGATGAGCGAGATGAACGAAAAATCCGGCACAGAGACTTTGGCTATTGGCGGGGGGGGGAGCGCGAGCTGTGAAGAGCGCCCCTCAGGGGCTAAAGCCCAGGAACATTTTGCAGCCTCGACGGCACGACTGAAGTCGTGCCCTGACTCAAAGCAGGTTGCTTCCGTGGCCGATGCAAAGCAGGATATTTCCTTGGCCGGAAAAGTCCATCTCGATTCTGCGGTTCATGACGCAAAGGAACACGCTACGAAGCACGACCTGGTCGCGACGATCAAGCCTTTGCCGATGACGCTGGCCGCTGTGCGCGAAGAGCTCAAGGGCGTGAAGGGCAAGCGATACTGGCGCTCGATCGATGAGCTGGCCAACACGGCGGAGTTTCAGGCCGCGGTCGAGAAGGAGTTTCCTTCGGCGGCCTCGGAGTGGGTCGATCCGGTTTCGCGGCGGGGCTTCATGAAACTGATGGGAGCGTCGCTGGCGCTGGCCGGCCTGGCCGGATGCACGAAGCAGCCGGACGAACCGATTTACCCCTACGTCAAGGCGCCTGAAGATTTGATTCTCGGAAAACCGATGTACTTTGCCACGGCGCATCCGTTCGTTACGGGCGCGGTGCCGCTGCTGGTCAAGAGCGATCAGTTCAGGCCCATCAAGATCGACGGCAATCCGGAGCATCCTTATAACCAGGGGTCATCTGATCCTTTTACGCAGGCGACGCTGCTCGACCTCTACGATCCTGACCGCTCGCAGCATGTGACCTTCCGCGGCGAGAACCGCGAGTGGGCCGAGTTTGCCGTCGAGTTTCGCAATAAGGTGATCTCGACCAAAGACGGGACGGGGATTTACTTCCTCAGCGAGATGATTACCTCGCCAACGCTGGCGCGGCAATGGAAGGCTGTGCAGGCGGCTTACCCGAAGGCAACGCTGGTGCAGTATGACCCGGCGATTGCGGGAACCGCGGCTGCCAGCGGTCTAAACGTTCAATACGATTTGACAGACGCGGATGTGATCGTCTCCCTCGATGCGGATTTTCTCTCGGGTGCAGGATATCCGGGATTCCATAAGTTAGTTCGTCAGTATGCAGAGCGGCGCAAGTCACCAGAAAAACTAAACCGGTTATATGTAATCGAGAGCACTCCGACGACGACGGGTATGAAGGCCGAACATCGCCTTGGGCTGCGAGCAAGCGAAATTCCGGCATTTGCGGCGGAATTGGCAAAGACTGTTGGAGCGGTGCGAGTGGAACCTCCGGCATATAACTGGACAGACGAACAGAGGAAGTTTTTGGCCGCGCTCGCCAGGGATTTGAAGGCTCATGCAGGCAAGAGCGTGGTGATTCCGGGCATCTACCAGGATTCATCTGTCCGCGCAATGGCGTCGGCGATCAATACGGCAGTCGGCGCCTATGGAAAATTGGCGCTACTCATTGGCGATCCGAATGGTCCAGCGATTGGTTTGCAGTTGGACGGTCTCAAATCGCTTGTCTCCGATCTGAACGCTGGAAAAGTGGATTGGCTTGTGATTTTAGGTGCAAATCCGATCTACAGTGCGCCAGCCGATGTGGATTTTTCAGCAGCATTTAACAAGGCGAAGACAGTCGCACATTTAGGCTCACACGTCGATGAGACGGGGCAGATTGCACACTGGCACATTCCTTCAGCGCACTATCTGGAGTCGTGGTCAGATGCTCGCGCCTATGACGAGACTGCAACTATTATTCAGCCGATGATTGACCCGCTCTACGGCGGTAAGACGGCGCATCATTTCTTACAGGCGTTGCTCGATGAACCTGGACTGAGCCCCTACGAGGCGGTACGCGAGACGTGGAAGCCTGTCATCAAGGGTGACTTTGAGTTGGGCTGGCGCAAGGCGCTACATCAGGGATGGATTGACGGAACAACAAGTGTAGGCAGCCAACCATACATCAAGGGCGTGTCTTTTGAGGCTAGAGTTCCCGCGCCCGACCCGGCGGGCACTTTCGAGATCATCTTCCGCCCCGACCCAAATGTTTATGATGGGCGGTGGTCGAATGTTGGCTGGTTGCAAGAGCTGCCGAAGCCGGTCACTAATCTTAGCTGGGATAATGCGGCGATTGTCTCCGGAGCCACGCTGACCAAGTATGGTCTCGAAGAAGACGACATTGTCGAACTGACTGTGAATGGCCGCTCGGTGAAGGCTCCGGTGATTGTTGCGCCGGGGCATCCCGATAACTCGGTTACGGTGCATCTGGGCTACGGACGCCAGTTTGCGGGGCGCGTGGGGTCGGGCGCTGGATTCAATGCTTATCTGATTCGTCCGGCAGACTCTCCGTTCTACGCTGTGGGCTCGATGAAAAAAGTCGAGGGCAAATGGGGCACGGCGATCACCAAGAGCCACTTCCAGGATCATCGCGGGACTAAATTCGGCCAGCCGGAAGGCCACAACAATAATTCGCTCGAAGCAGATGAGGCGATCAACGAGCGCGGCATCATTCGCTATGCGACGCTCGATGAGTACAAGGCCAACCCCGGTTTTGCCAACGAGGGCGAGACGCACACGACGACCGACAGGAGCAATTCGCTCTTCCCCGACTGGGAGTACAACGAGGCCAACGCGTGGGGCATGTCGATCGACATGAACAGTTGCACGGGCTGCAATGCATGCATCGTGGGCTGCTATGCGGAAAACAACATCCCTGTTGTTGGCAAGCAGCAGGTGCGCATTGGGCGCAACATGCAGTGGCTGCGCATCGACACGTACTTTGAGGGCGACCTGGCCGCGCCGCGCGCGCACTTCCAGCCGATGGCCTGCCAGCACTGCGAGAACGCTCCTTGCGAGCAGGTTTGTCCAGTGGGCGCGACGGTGCATACGCCCGAGGGCCTGAACGCGATGGTCTACAACCGCTGCGTGGGCACGCGCTATTGCTCGAACAACTGCCCGTATAAGGTGCGTCGCTTCAACTTCCTGCTCTTCTCTGACTTCGAGACGGAGAGCCTAAAGCTGATGCGCAACCCCGATGTGAGTGTGCGTTCGCGCGGCGTGATGGAGAAGTGCAGCTACTGCGTGCAGCGCATCTCGGCGGCCAAGATCGAGGCCGACAAGGAGAATCGCAGAGTGCGCGACGGCGAGATTGTGACCGCCTGCCAGCAGGCCTGCCCTGCCTCGGCGATCACATTCGGCAATATCAATGACAAGCAAAGCAGAGTTGCGAAACTGCAAGCAGATGAGCGCAGCTACCAGGTGCTCGCCGATTTGAATACGCGTCCGCGGACGAAGTATGTGGCCGCGGTTTTGAATCCGAATCCCGAACTGGAAGATGCGCCGGTGGAACACAGAGATGCAGTGAAGAAGTGAATGAGTGAAGAAGTGAATTGTTTGGCGGGTTAGCACCCGCTGCGCGGGGATGGCGAGTTAGCAAGTTAACGGAGTTAGGATGACGCCCAGCGAAGCAAAACACGATCCCGAACTCGAAAGGCGGATCGATCCCGCGACGGGGGAGTACCGCGTCATCGCGCCGGGGCAGACCTTCAAGTCTGTTACCGAAAAGATTGTGCGCATCGTGCTCACGCCAAAAACGCCGCTGGGCTGGTTTGCTCTCTTCGGCATCGCGGGCGCGGGGGCGACAGGACTGCTGGTTGCGGTGACTTGGCTCTTCCTGGTCGGCGTCGGCATCTGGGGCATTACGCAGCCGGTGGCGTGGGGCTTCGCGATTATTAACTTCGTCTGGTGGATCGGCATCGGCCACGCCGGCACGCTGATCTCGGCGATTCTTCTGCTCTTCAAGCAGAGCTGGCGCAACTCGATCAACCGCTTCGCGGAGGCGATGACGATCTTCGCGGTGGTCTGCGCGGGCATGTTCCCGCTGATTCACGTGGGCCGTCCATGGCTGGCTTACTGGATGTTCCCTTACCCGAACACGATGACCGTGTGGCCGCAGTTCCGCTCGCCATTGCTGTGGGACGTCTTCGCGGTCTCGACCTACGCAACGATCTCGGTGGTCTTCTGGTACATCGGCATGGTGCCCGATTTCGGCACCATGCGCGACCGCTCGCAGAACATCGTCGCGCAGTATTTCTATGGCTTGCTATCGCTGGGCTGGCGCGGCTCGGTGCGTCACTGGGCGCGCTATGAGACGGCATCGCTGCTGCTGGCCGGACTTGCTACGCCGCTCGTGCTCTCGGTGCATACGGTCATCAGCTTCGACTTCGCGGTGGCCGTGTTGCCGGGCTGGCATACTACGATCTTCCCGCCGTACTTTGTCGCGGGCGCGATTTACTCGGGCTTTGCAATGGTGCTGACGCTGGCGATTCCGCTGCGCAAGTTCTATCACCTTGAAGGCCTAGTCACCGAGCGGCACATCGACAACATGGGAAAGGTAATGCTGGCGACGGGCTTCATTGTAGCCTACGGCTACGGCATGGAAGTCTTCATGGCCTGGTATTCGGCCTCGCACTGGGAGGCCTTCATGATGTGGAATCGCATGTTCGGGCCGATGGGCTGGGCGTATTGGGTGCTGATCACCTGCAACCTGGCGATTCCGCTGACGACGCTCTGGTCGAGGAAGCTGCGAACCTCGATGGCGTTCATGTTTTTTATTTCTATCGTGGTGAACACGGGCATGTGGTTTGAGCGCTTTGTCATTATTGTGACGAGCCTCTATCGCGATTTCCTGCCTTCGGCATGGGGCACCTATCGCGCCACCCGGTGGGACTATCTCACATTTGTTGGAACGTTAGGACTGTTTACATCGCTCTTCTTGCTCTTCGTGCGCTTCCTTCCCATGATTCCGATGTCTGAGATTCGCATGATGCTGCCGGGGGCGAAGATCATGCCCAAGGCAGCAGCAAAGGCAGGTGATTGATATGCCCGCACGCGAAGGAACTTACGGTTTGCTGGCCGAATTCGACACGCCGGGCGACCTGATCCGCGCCGCGCAACAGGCGCGCAAAGACGGCTGGCGGCGCATGGATTGCTACACGCCTTATCCGGTGGAAGAAGCGGCGGAGGCGATCGGTTTTCATCGCAACAAGGTTCCGCTCGTGACGCTGGTGGGCGGACTGATGGGTTTGGCAGCCATGTTCCTGCTGGAAGTTTGGATCTCCGTGCTGGCTTATCCACTGAATATTGCCGGACGGCCGCTCTACTCATGGCCAGCCTTCATCGTGCCTGCCTATGAGTGGACGATTCTTTGGGCCGGGCTTTCGGCGGCCTTTGGCATGTTGGCGCTGAACGGATTGCCAGCGCTCTATCACCCTCTGTTTAACGCACCGAACTTTCGCGACGGCGCGACGACGGACAAGTTCTTTCTATGTCTGGAGGCGCTTGATCCGAAGTTCGATCTGAAAGAAGCGAGGGCATACCTGGAGTCGTTTCAGCCGAATTCGGTGGTCGAGGTGGCGTACTGATGGCCAGGGTTCAGAGATCAGGGATCAGAGATCAGGGAACCACTCTGGCTCCGTGCCCCATCCTTGCGACTTTTTTCTGTCGCAAGGGTGGAAAGCGACGATCTTTATCCGGCATTGTTCGCGTCACTCCCTTCGCTTGCCTAGGTCTGCTCTTGCTGATTGCCGGCTGCCGACAAGATATGCAGGACCAGCCCAAAGTCATCTCGCAACGAGGTTCCGAGATGTTTGCAGATCATCGCGGCGCAAGGCCGCAGGTGGTGAACACAGTGGCCCGCGGGCAGTTGCACGAGGACAGCTACTTCTATACGGGCGTCATTCAGGGCGCGGACGGCTATCGCGAAGAGAAGAACGAGATGCCCTTCCCTGTGACACTTGAGGTGCTCAAGCGCGGGCAAGAGCGATTCAACATCTATTGCACGCCATGCCACTCGCGCGTAGGTAACGGGTTGGGCGAAATTGTGCAGCGGGGCTACAAGCCGGCGGCCAATCTGCACGATCAGGTGCGGCTCTCGCAGCCCATCTCGCACTACTACTACGTGATGACGCACGGCTACGGAGCGATGCCCGACTACTCGGCACAGCTTGCGCCAGTGGATCGGTGGGCAGTTGCGGCTTATATTCGCGCGCTGCAGTTGAGTCAGGCGGCAACGGTTGAGGATGTTCCTTCGGGTGTGCAGATCCGCAGTCTGAAGGAGATCGCTGGAGAGAGTGGACATCCGGAGTTCGCTCAGCCGTGGACGTTGCCAACGACGGCCGTTCAAGCTGCGCCAGACCTCAAACAGGGAACACCGGCGATGGCTCCGGCCAATCTGGCGCCACCGACGATCAAAATTCCGTTAACCAAGCCGGCCACGAAGTAGGGACGAAGAGCAGGGACTGAGGGACTAGGGACTTAGGGACTGAGGACGACGAGAATGGCTCACGATGCGAACGCCAAGACGCTTCCTGCCGAGTTAGGCGCACCGGCCTTTGTGGACGGATGGAGACAGCGCGCGCTGGCGGTTGGAGCGGTCTTTTCTGTGATTGCGGCGGGATTGGCCTTCGTGGATGGCTCGATCGACCATGTGCTGCGCGGTTGGCTACTGGGACTAATGCTTGCCTTTGGATTTGCCGTCGGCGGGCTGGCTTTGCTGATGGTGCAGTATTGCTCTGGCGGAAAGTGGGGGCTGCTGCTGCGACGGCCTCTGGAGGCAATGAGCCGCACACTACCGCTGGTCTTCGGATACTGGTTGGTGATTGCCTTCTCGCTCAAGAAGCTCTATCTATGGGCCGCGGTGGGAGACGTAAGCGCGGCGCTGAAATCGGGTTGGATCAACGAGGTTCAGGCGCACGCCATCGAGTTCAAGCGGCCGATGCTGAACCCGACAACATTTATCTTGGCCGGTATTCTTTGTTTCGCAATCTGGGGCTTTTACGCCTGGCGGCTCAATACGCTCGGACTTCAACGGGATGCGGCTTCCCCCGCGACCACGCCCGAGTGGATCAAGCGTCTTGAAAACCTGAGCGGCCCCGGCATCGTGATCTACGCGCTCACGATGACCGCCGCAGTGATCTATTGGGTGATGTCGCTTGATCCTACTTGGTACTCGTCAGTCTATGGTCTGCTCTTCCTCGTGGGGCAGGCGTATGGAGTGCTTGCTCTGTCGATCATCGTCGTGATTTCGCTTTCGAAGGCAGAGCCATTCAAGACGATCTTGCGTCAGACCGAACAGCACGATCTGGGCAAGTTCACCTTTGCATTTGTGATGCTGAACATTTATCTGGCCTTCTCACAGTTCCTCATCATCTGGTCGGGGAATCTGCCGGAGGAAATTCCCTGGTATCTGGATCGCATCCGCGGTCACTGGGGCGTGATCATCACGCTAGACTTCATCTTCCACTGGCTCATTCCGTTTACTTTGCTGCTTTCGCGCGACCTGAAGCGCAATAAGAAACGGCTTGTCAGGATCTGCCAGTGGATGGTCTTCGCCCGCGCCTTCGATCTCTTCTGGCTGATCGAGCCGAACTTCAAGGACGCGGCACGCAACCTGCACTTCAGCTGGGGAATTCTCGAATATGTGGCCGTGCCGGTGGCGATGGTGGCCTTCTGGGTTGCTTACTTCTGCACGCAGTTGAAGACGCGGCCGCTGGTGCAGACCAACGATCCGCATCTCGCGGAGATATTGGAGCCTGAACATGCCCACGCATAATCCACACGAGCCGGAAGATCACAAGCCCGAAGAGATCGATGCATCGAAGGGTTTTGAGGCCACAGACGTTCGCACCTCGGGTGTGATGGTCTTTTTGATTGCGATGTTCATCTTTGCAGGGGTGACCGCAGTGCTGGCCTATGGCATCGGCAAGGCTATCAACGCGCACATGGCCAGGGAAGACGGGCCGCGCACGAAGTGGACGAAGACTGTTGACGTGCGTTCGCTGGGCGAGATGCCCAACAACCCCGAAATGCAGAACAAGCTCGGCGAGATGACGCAAAACTTTCCCACGCCGCGAGTGCAGACCGATGACGGCAACCAGGACGTGGCCGATTTGCATGCAAGAGAAGATTTGCTGCTCTCGAACTACAGTTGGGCCGATCAATCGCAAGGCAAGGTAAGAATTCCGATCGAGCGCGCCATGGAACTGCTGGCGCAACGTGGCTTGCCGGTCGCTCAACCAGCCGAGCAGGCGCCGCCGATGACCGGCGACGCTAAGCCGGTAGTCGCTCTACCGCTCACGAGTGGATTTGCACGCACAAGTTATGAGTTGGATCAGGCGGCGCAGGCCGCCGAGGCCAAGCGGGTGGGGCAGCAGAAGTAATCGGTGAGGGATTGGGGTTCGTGGTTTCCCATCCGTGCGACAGAAAGATGTCGCATGGATGGAGCACGGAAGACCTAAGGTCGGACAGGCAAGAAGAAGGATGCCGGAAGATGCGAAGCAAGAACACAACGCGAAGAGGTTGGCTAGACGCGGCGATGGCGGCTGTTGCGCTTTGTTTCGTTCTTTTCACGCCGGCGCTCATGGCGCAGGTCTCTCGCTACGACGAAAAGCAAATGGCACCGACCAGCGACAAGCCGCCGGCGATTCTGAACAGCGTCGGAATTGCGCAGCATCTCAATCAGCAACTGCCTCTCGGGCTCACCTTCACCGACGACCAGGGCCAACAGATGCAGCTTTCCAATTACTTCGGCAAGAGACCGGCGATCCTGGCGCTGGTTTACTACCAGTGTCCCATGCTCTGCTCGGAGGAATTGAACGGGCTCACCGGCGCTTTGCAGATGGTGAAGCTCGTGCCCGGCAAGGACTTCAATGTGATCGTGGTGAGCATCGATCCAAGCGAGGGAACGGACCTGGCAGCCACGAAAAAGCGCGTTTACCTCAAGCGCTATGGGCATCCAGAGACGGCCTCGGGCTGGCACTTCATGACGGGCACGCAGCAGAATATCGACGCACTCACCCAAGCGGTGGGCTTCGGATACGTGAAGATTCCCGGGCCAGACGGCAGGCTCACGCAGTTTGCCCATGCGAGTTCGATTCAGATTGTTACGCCGGAGGGCAAGCTCGCGCAGTACTACATGGGCGTTGAATATTCGCCGAAGGATCTGCGGCTGGGGCTGGTTGAGGCCTCTGCCAATCGCATCGGCTCACCGGTCGACAACATCCTGACTTATTGCTACCACTATGACCCAACCGTCAATAAACACACCTTGATCGTTGCGCGCATCGTGCAGCTGGGCGGACTCGTAACGGTGTTTTCGCTGGGCGGGTTCATGCTGGCGATGTTTCGCAGAGATGCACGCAACAACGGCCGGGTTGAAGGTAAACGGATAACCGAATGAACCATATCAGTCCAGTAATCTGGCAGTTTCTCGTCAAGTGGCTGACGAACTTCGCGCTCTTTCCGCCGGAGGCGTCTAAGATTGCCCCGCAGATGGATGCGCTTTACTTCTTCATGGTCCTGGTCAGCCTGATTGGTCTGACCATTGTGATTTTGCTGGTCACGAGTTTTTCGATCCTCTACAGCAAGAAACGCCATCCGGTAGCAGTACAGATCGAGGGCTCAACCCTGCTTGAAACTACGTGGACCATCATCCCGCTCGGTCTCTTTCTTGTGATGTTCGTCTGGGGTGCGCTGATTTACTTCCGCGTCTATACGCCACCGGCCAACGCGATGAACATCTACGTGGTCGGAAAGCAGTGGATGTGGAAGGCCGAACATCCCGGCGGACAGCACGAAATCAACGCGCTGCACATCCCTACGGGAAAGCCGATCCAGTTGACGCTGATCTCGCAGGATGTTTTTCATAGCTTCTCGATTCCCGCGTTCCGCGTAAAACGTGAGGCGATTCCCGGCCGCTACACAACAGTGTGGTTCGAGGCGACGACACCGGGAACCTATCACCTCTTCTGCACGCAGTATTGCGGAACAAATCATTCGCAGATGATCGGCGACATCGTGGTGCTGACGCCCGACGATTTCAAGAAGTGGCTGGCCGCTTCCACATCGGGCGCATCGCTGGCACAGAACGGCGAACGATTGTTTGCGAGCCTGAGCTGCGCCGCCTGCCATAATTCCCGGCCCGACGCGCGCGGCCCTTCGCTGGTGAATGTCTACGGCGCGCGGCTTCCGCTTGCAAGCGGCGGCTCGGTCACCGCCGACGATGCCTACTTGCGCGAGGCGATTCTGAATCCATCGCAACATGTGACGCAAGGTTATGCGCCTATCATGCCGACCTATCAAGGCCAAGTCAGCGAGGAGGGTGTCATCGCCCTGGTTGAATACATCAAAAACCTCGACTCCGGCTACCGCATCCAGCAGACAGTGAATACCACCGATCTGTTGCCGGAGAGCGAAGGCAAGACCGCGGCTACAACGGTGCCAGTCTCGAAAGGAGCGGTGAAGCCATGAGTACGAACACGATCATCAGTCTTCCCGACCAGTCGACGGCCAGGATTCCCAAGGACAACTTTCTCAGCAGGGAGAATGGCCTGCTTAGCTGGCTGTTGACTGGCGATCATAAGCGAATCGCAATTCTTTACTTGATCTCGATCACCTTCTTCTTTTTCATCGGAGGAGCGCTGGCAGGACTCATTCGTCTGGAACTGCTGACTCCGCAGGCCGATCTGATGGCGAGCGATACCTATAACAAGGTGTTCTCGATGCACGGCATCATCATGATCTTCCTTTTTCTGGTGCCGTCAGTGCCTGCCACGCTGGGCAATTTTCTGATCCCGATGATGATCGGGGCCAAGGATCTCGCGCTGCCCAAGATTAACCTGCTCAGCTGGTATCTCTACATCGCGGGCGGCATCCTGGTGCTCTACACCATGATCTCTGGCGGCGTGGACACCGGCTGGACCTTCACGACTCCGCTGTCGACCCACTACGTGAACACGAACGTGGTCACCACTGGCCTAGCGGTCTTCGTCGCGGGATTCAGCTCAGTCTTTACCGGGCTGAATTTCATCGTGACCATCCACAAGATGCGCGCGCCGGGCATGACGTGGTTTCGGCTACCGCTATTTGTGTGGGGCAACTATGCGGCCAGCATACTCATGGTGCTGGGCACGCCGGTCTTGGCCATCACCATCGTGCTGGTCATGCTGGAGCGAACATTGGGCATTGGGGTCTTCGACCCGGCCAAGGGCGGCGATCCGATTCTTTTCCAGCATCTTTTCTGGTTCTACTCCCATCCGGCCGTCTACATCATGATTCTGCCCGGCATGGGGGTGATCTCGGAGACGATCTCGACCTTCAGCCGCAAGCGCGTCTTCGGTTACACCGCAGTCGCGTTCTCATCGGTCGCCATTGCGGTCTTCAGCTTTTTCGTTTGGGCCCACCACATGTTCATCATGGGCATCTCCAACTATTCGATGCTGGTTTTTTCGCTCATGACGATGCTGGTCGCGGTACCTTCAGCGATCAAGATCTTTAACTGGACGTTCACGCTTTATAAGGGTTCGATCACCTTCGAAACGCCGATGCTCTATACCTTCGGCTTCATGGGGTTGTTTACCATCGGCGGACTGACTGGGGTATTTCTCGGCACCGCGGGCACGGACATCCACTTGACAGAGACCTACTTCATTGTGGCTCACTTTCATTTTGTGATGGTGGGCGGCATGTTGATGGCTTTCCTGGCGGGCATTCACTTCTGGTGGCCGAAGATGACGGGGCGCATGTATCCAGAGAAGGTCTCGCAACTTGCGGCATTGGTCACCTTCATCGGCTTCAACTTGACCTTCTTCCCGCAGTTCATTCTGGGCACGCTGGGCATGCCGAGGCGCTACGCAGCCTATCCTCCGGAGTTCCAGGTACTGAACGTCTTCTCGACCGCCGGCGCAACGATTCTCGGTGTTGGGTATCTTCTGCCGGTGCTCTACCTGCTCTGGTCGCTGAAATACGGCGAGATCGCAGGCGACAATCCATGGCAAGCAACGGGCCTTGAATGGCAGACGCAATCGCCGCCGCTGACAGAGAACTTTGCCGTAACGCCGGTGATGGACCACGAAGCCTACGACTACGAGTGGCTGGAAAAGCAGCAACACAAACAGATTGGGAAGTCGGCGGAGGTGACCAGTGCCGGATAGCCCCGTGTTGGCCCATCAAGCCGAAGAGATCAGCGCCCGCGACCGCAACGCTGGCGGCGACCATGATCAGCACCCGCATTTTCTGCGCCATCACTTCAGCTCCACCGATCAGCAGGCAGACGCCACGAACTTCGCCATGTGGCTCTTCCTGCTCACTGAAGTCATGTTTTTCGGCGGTCTCTTCACCGCTTACTTGATTTATCGCAATTGGTACTATCCAGCCTTTGTGGCTGCTTCGCATCAGTTGGATGTGCGCTGGGGCACGCTGAATACACTCGTGCTGATCCTCTCAAGCTTCACCATGGCCATGGGCGTCTGGTGCGCCGAGACGGCTCGCCGCAAGGGATTGGTTCTCTGTCTGTCGCTGACGTTCGTCCTCGGATTGAGCTTCCTCGGCATTAAAACCATCGAGTATTCGGAGAAGATCGAAAAGCATCACGTGCCGGGATTCCACTACAGCCTGCAGTCGTTTATCGACCCGGTGCACGACGAAAGCGCAAAGCAATATGGCGACAAGCCCCTGGCTGTCGACATGGCGCGACACACCGAGGTTTACTTTTCGCTCTACTTTGCCATGACCGGCATGCATGCTCTGCATATGATCATTGGCGTTGGCATTTTGGCGTTTATGATCGTCCGCGCGCGGGCCGGGGCTTACACCTCGGGCCACGTGACGTTTGTCGAAAACTTCGGCCTCTACTGGCACTTCGTCGACATTATCTGGATCTATCTCTTTGCCCTGCTCTACCTGATCAGCAGGCATCAATAAGTGCAGGGAATAGGGAATAGGGACTAGGGAACAGAAAAGCGGCGGATAACCTTTCGCAGGCAAAGGACACACCGAATGAGTGGACAAAACGAAAATGCGCATCATATCGTCGGCCCAGCGGTCTACGTGGTCATTCTCTTCGCGCTGCTTTTGGGCACCGGGCTCACGGTCTGGGCTTCCTTTCTGGAACTGGGGCCGTGGAATCCCATCATCGCGCTGGCCATCGCCACGACGAAGGCGTTGTTGGTGGTGCTGTTTTTCATGCACGTGAAGTACTCGACCAAGCTGACAAAGCTCACGGTCTTCGCGGGTGTCTTCATGTTTTTGGTGCTGATCTCGATGACGCTGGCCGACTATATGAGCCGGGCCTGGGGAAGCTGGTAGAGCGCCCGCTCCAGCAAACCTGGACGAAGTCTGCTTCCAGTCATAGAACCAACTCGAAGTAGATCAAAGGGGCATTGCGGTAAGTCGCGCGACCGGTCTCGCGGAAGCCGCACTTGGCATAGAATCCGCCAGCGCCGGCATCGGCATCCCATGCATCGAGGCGAATCGCATCGGCAGGCCATGTGCGGGCAAGCGTTACAGCTTCTTCGAGCAACTTGCGGCCGATCTCGTTGCCTTGCAAGGCGGGACTCACTGCCATGGCAGTCAGGTAAAGAGCTTTGCCGACCGGAGTGAAGTAAGAGAGAGCGATCGCCCAGGGCTTCTTGGTTTGCAGTCGCAGCGTTCCAACGATGGTCTTGCCTTTTCTCGCAATGACGACGCGCGACTGGCGCAGACTAAGAAGCACGCCCTTTTCAGTGGTAGCCGAAGACCAAGGTCCACGGCCATGACGGCGCGTGATCTCCGCGGCAACGGCGGTGTGCAGAGCAGCCAATTCGGGGGCTTCGGCCGGAGTGGCGATTGAGAAGGCCAATTTCATTTGTCTCTCATTCGACCTCAAATGCGCTGCAACGATCTGGCTGTTGAATTATTCGTTTGCGGTAGAGGCAACCTCATGCAGCCAGCCGGGAGCTTTTAGCAATTCGCGAGGGCGGGAGCCGTCAGCTGCGCCTACCAGGCCGTCGCGCTCCATCAGATCGATGAGATGCGCGGCGCGGCCGTAGCCGATGCGCAGACGCCGCTGGAGAAGCGAGGTCGAGGCTTTGCCGAATTCGAAGACCAGTTGCACCGCGTCGGTGAAGAGCGGATCGTTCTCATCCTCGGCGGCACCGGAGCCTTCCATCTGGGCACGTTCGTCTTTGGGTGATTCAAGGAAGCCCTCGACGTACTCGGCCTGACCTTGCTCCTTCCAGAATTCGACGACCGCGGCGGTTTCCTTCTCGCTGACATAGGGCGCGTGCAGGCGCATCAGGCGGCTGGTTCCAGGAGGCAGGAAGAGCATGTCGCCGCGGCCAAGGAGCGCCTCGGCACCATTGGTGTCGAGGATGGTGCGCGAGTCGACTTTGGTGGCAAGGCGGAAGCTGATGCGCGTGGGAATGTTGGCCTTGATCAGGCCGGTAATCACGTCGACACTAGGCCGCTGCGTGGCGAGGATGAGATGAATGCCGACCGCCCGGGCCATCTGAGCGAGGCGCGTGATCGACTCTTCAACATTCGCACGATCAAGCATCATCAGGTCGGCGAGTTCGTCGATAATGATGACGATGTAGGGCAGCGGCTGCTCGTCCGGGTTGTCGTCGAAGAGCGAGGGCATGACGCCCTCGAAGAGCTTGTTGTACTGATCGATGTTGCGCACGCTGCGGCTGGCGAGCAGCTTGAGGCGCCGCTCCATCTCGCGGACCGCATTTTTGAGCGCGTTGGCGGCGAGCTTGGGTTCGGTGATGATGGGCGTGAAGAGATGCGGTACGCCCTCATACATGCCGAGTTCGACGCGCTTGGGATCGACGAGAATGAGCCGCACCTGCGCAGGCGTGGTGCGATAGAGCAGGCTCATGATCATTGCGTTGATCGCCACCGATTTTCCCGAGCCTGTCGAGCCGGCGATGAGCACGTGCGGCATTCCGGAGAGATCGGCGGTAATGAAGCGTCCGTTGATGTCTTTGCCCATGGCGATGGTCAGTCGCGATTTGGCTTTGTTGAAGACCTCGGATTCGAGACAGTCACGCAGGCTGATCGTCTCTCGGCGATGATTGGGCACCTGAATACCGACGGTGTTCTTGCCGGGCATGCGTTCGATAAGGATGCTCTCGGCACGCATGGCGAGGCAGAGATCGTCGGCGAGACCGGTGACACGCGAGTACTTTACGCCGGCCTCGGGCTTGAACTCGTAGGTCGTGACCATCGGCCCGGGATTGATCTGGACTACATCTCCGCGGACATCGAACTCGGCGCATTTTTCCTTGAGAACGCGGGCTTCGTCTCGCAGTTCATCCTCGCGCACGGCCTGCGGACCGTCGCCTTCGTGGAGCAGGGTGCTGGGCGGCAGCTTGAATCCGCTGACGTGCTTGGGAGCCACGGTGACCGAGTGAATCTCGGCATCCGCGCGATGATGGATCGCGATCTCTTCGCTTCGCGGCGGGGGTGGGACGGTTTGAGCCGCCGGCGCGTAGGTTGGCTGAGTTGCAGCTGGTTCAAACCGGGCGGGATTAGAAGGGGCACCATTCATGCGCGATTCGAGAGGCTGGAACCGCAGCGGCGCCGGCCTTGGAGAGGCAGGTTGAGCGGTTTCGGCATTCGGTGCAGCGGGATTTGACGCGACAGGAATCTGCTCAATGGGCGTGGACGACGTTTCTGCGACAGTCCGCTCCCAGATGCTCGGTTTGCGTGCAGCAGCATTCTGATTCTCTTGCGATGGAATAGCACGTTGAAAGGCCGGGATCTCTTGCGGATCCTCGTGTGATGAGCTCTTGCGGCGGAAGAGGCGGGCGAAGAGGCCCGGACGCGCGCCGTGCGATTCTTCGGCCGATTCCATCTCCGGGTCAAGATCGGGAATGAGCTTTGGAGAGACGAGATGAGGTCGTGATCCTTTGGGGCCCTCTTCGAAGCGCAGGGCCTCGCTCTCGGCCAATTTCGCTTCCTTGCGTTCAGCACGATCCTCGCGCCAGTTGCGCCAGCGATCGCGTAGATTGAGGAACTGCAACCAGCGGTCCCCTACCCCTTCCTTGATGGCCCAGAAGCTCACGGAGGAGGCAAACCAGAGTCCAGCGGCGGCGAGCACTCCAGCGACCAGCCAGGCTCCCTGGAGGTTCAGATAAGTGACGAGCAGCCCGGCCATGAGCTTGCCCACCACGCCCTCCACTGGCACGACGTGCAGCCAACGCCAGTTCCAAGGCAACAGACCCAGCACGGCGGGGAAAAACGCCAGCGCCAGCACGGTGCCCATCCAGCGCAGCCATGCCGATCCGCCAGGACGCGAACGCATCCAGGTCCAGCCGAGACCACCGAGCCACAGCGGCAGGAAGAAAGCGGTCACTCCAAGCGTCTGGAGCAGCAGGTCGCCGAACCAAGCACCGAAGAGGCCGACCCAGTTGCGCACGGCATGGGCTCCGACCGCGCCGGAGGATGTATTCCAAGAGGGATCGGCAGAGTGATAGGTGGCCAGCGCAAGAAAGCCGAGCAAAGCGACGAGAATCAGCATCAGCCCGAGAAGGATATTGAGCGGGCGGCTGCGCGTGGGCGCGAGAACGATCCGAATGGGTTTCATCGAGTGGTCGCTCCGCCTCCTTGGCTCGCTCGGGACTCTGCCGCGAGCGAACTGAAGAGCGGACGAAGACTCCCAGAGCAGTCTCTATTATCTGTGTGCGGGGGGCGAAATCTGGGCAAAAGATCGGGGGAGGAACCTTGGTGTGGACCCCCGGTCCGAATTCCTAATTCCCAATAAATGTTCTTCCCCAGATCAGCAGAGCGCCGCCAAGCAGGATGCGGTAAACCGCGAACATGGTGAAGCCGTGTTTGCGCACCCAGAGCAGGAACCACTCCACCACACCCAAGGCCACGATGAATGAAACCCCGGTGCCGATGAGGAGCACGATCCAGTTTTCGGTATTCATCACTACGTGGGCCGCGACACCGTGGCTGGGGAAGACCTCTTTTTTGAGGTCCCAGCAAGTGGCCGCTATCATCGTGGGAATCGAGAGCAGAAAGCTGAATTCGAGGGCCGCGGGCCGGTCGAGACCGACCAACTGCCCGGCGGCAATGGTTGACATCGAACGCGAGGTTCCCGGGAAGATCGCCGACAGCGTCTGGCAAAGGCCGATCCAGATGGCCTGGATCAGGGTCATCTCTTCCACGTGGGTAGTGTTGGCTTCGAAGCGGTTGCTGCGAACGTCGACGACCCACATCACGATGCCGCCGATGAGCAGCGCCAGCGCCATCACATTCAGGCTGCCCAGGTTCTTCTCGCTCCACTTATGCAGCAGCAGCGCTGGGGCCGAGGTGAAGGCAAAGGCGATCAGCGTTAGCGAAATAGGATGATTGAGCCAGTTGCGGTCTCCGCCTTCGCCTCTGGGAAATGTGCGCATGAAATCGAAGATGCGGCTAAGGAAGAGCAACATCAGAGCGAGAATAGCTCCCAACTGGATCACGATCGTGTACATCTTCCAGTAGGCGTCATCGAGGGGAATCTTCATCAGCGCTTCGGTGATGCGCAGGTGCGCCGTCGAGCTGACTGGCAGGAATTCGGTCAATCCTTCCACAATGCCCAATAAAACAGACTGAATATAGGGGTTCAAGAAGCCTCCGGGACGCGCCTCACTGCCGATCAATACCGTAGACAGGGACGCCTTCATCCAATTTGAACACGAGGGCCGCGGCCCGGGCTGTGAAATCCGCCTGAGGAAACTTCTCTTTCAACCTTGCAGTCAGTTCGCGCGCGTGACCGTGAGCCTCATCGCTCTTCTTGTCGCTGCCGTCCGCGGCGAACATGTCTGTGAGCACGGCCTGCCGGTAGACCGCCTCGTAGAGAGCTTTCGCAGTCCTGGGACTGTCGGGATAATCGGCGGCGTACTTTTCGTAGATCTCGGATTCTTTCTCAGGACATTTAGGCGAGCCCTGCCAGTCGCCGCAGAGCTTGTTGTCGATCAGCTCAAAGGCCGCCAGATCGGCTTGCCGCGTACGAGGATAAAGCTTGATGATCTTCTTCAACTCGTCCTCATCCATCTGGTCGCGCAGATAGGGTTCGCGCTCTTTGGCCGAGGGGCGGGTGGCAGCGTCGGCTTTCTGCAGTTGCCACTGAATGTCGGCCGCGCGCCATGCGGCTTCAGGAGCCAGCGGCGAATCGGGAAACATCTCTGCCAGCCGCCGGTAGAGCAACCTGGCACTGTGCGCGGCACTGACCGGACCGCGGGGGTCGGAGGCCAGCGATTCCTGGTTAGCAGCCTCACCCATCAGGATCTGATCGCCGTTTGGAGTGGTTTCGATGACCACTCCTCGCGCCTGCATCCAGCCTGAGATGGGCGGCGGGGCCTCGTTGCTTCCAATCTCAGGGGCGTCCTTCCCAGTCGCTTCCTGAATGTCGGTATTGGCATAAACGCGCAGCCAGGGGCCGCTCCGCTCGGCCACCACCATCTCGCGGCCAATCTGCACGCGATCGACCTTCTGTGCGCCGGTGTCGGGCGAGATGTAGAGCCAGGTGACGCGAAGTGCGGTGGCGCGCGGCCCGGCGATAGGTTTTTCCATCTGCGGAGGCTTCTTTTCGGCAATGGCGGGCAGCGCCGCGCAGGCCAGAGCTAAGGCGAGGGTGAGAATGCGAGGCTTCATCACATTCAAAATCATAGTTCAGCGATGCTACCAGGCACATTGGGTGAGCGATTGTATCGTGTGATATATTGAATACATGTAGTCGAATGGGAGGTCATGGTGCCAACTTCAATTAGGCTTGCGCCGGAACTCGACGACCGGCTCAGCCAGCTTGCCATAAAGACGGGGCGTACCAAGGCCTTTTATCTGCGTGAGATCATCGAGAGCGGCCTCACCGAGGCTGAAGAGTATTACTTGGCTGCCGGGACGCTTGCGCGCGTGCGAAAGGGGCAGGAGCGAGTACACTCCGCGTCTTCTGTAAGGAAAGACCTTGGTCTGGAAGATTGACTACGCCGAAACCGCGAAGAAGCAACTGCGAAAACTCGGCAAACCAGTGGCCCGGCGCATTCTTGACTTCATGGATGAGCGGGTTGCACCGAGCGATGATCCGCGCGCGATGGGTAAGGCGCTGAAGGGGCCTTTGGGCGAACTTTGGCGGTACCGCGTGGGTGATTATCGCGTCATTTGCGATATTCAAGACAGAGTCTTGACGGTTCTGGTTTTGCAGATTGGCAATCGGCGTGAAGTCTATCGGTGATTATCAGCCTTCGGTGAGCACCTCTGCCAGCAACTCCGGCGCGACGTTGCCGCCACTGACGACGGCTGCGGCCTTGGTGTAGGCGGGGAGCTCGGCAGCGTGGAAGAGCAGAGCAGCTGTGGCCACGGCTCCGCTGGGCTCGGGGACGAGGCGCGTGGCAGCGACGATGGCTCGCATCGCGGCACGAATCTCGGCTTCGCTTACGGTGATAATGCCGTCCACATAGGCCAGGATGTGAACGAAGTTTCGCACGCCGACGCTCTGGGTACGCAGGCCGTCAGCGATCGTCCGGCTGACAAGCTCGGCCGGCCAGGTGGAGATCACTCCGGCGCGGAAGCTCTCCGACGCATCCCCGGCAAGCTCGGGCTCGACGCCGAAGACCTTTGCTTCCGGGCTGAGCTGCTTGACGGCTGCGGCTACTCCGCTCAACAAGCCGCCGCCGGAGACAGGAACCAACACTAGATCGACATCGGGGAGTTGCTCGACGATCTCGAGGCCGCATGTTCCCTGCCCTGCGATGATCTGCTCGTCGTCGTAGGGCGGAATGACTACGTAGCCGTGCTCGCTGACCAGTCGCTCGGCTACGGCCAACCGCTCGCTGGACGCCAGGCCAACGTCGACCACTTCGGCACCGAGCGCCAGCGTGGCTGCGCGTTTGATGGCTGGGGCATTTGAAGGCATGACAATGACTGCTTTGGCTCCGACTTCACGCGCGGCGTAAGCCACACCCTGCGCGTGGTTGCCGCTTGAGTAGGTGATTACCCCGCGGCGGATCTCTTCCTGAGTTAGCTGCAGGATCTTGTTGGCTGCGCCGCGAATCTTGAAGGCACCGATGGGCTGGAGGCTTTCGGCCTTGAGCCAGATTTGCTTGCCGGCGCCGTGGCCGGAGATGCGAGGAAATTGCGCCTGAACTAGCGGAGTCTTGACGGCGATGTGCGCGATTCGTTCGGCGGCTGCGCGGATGGAAGCAATGGAAACCAGTTGCTCTGCCATGATCTGATTATCTACATGAACTCGCCTCAATAGCGAGGCCTCGATCACGCGTCAATAAGTTCGAAAAAGCGGGCCAATTTGGTTAAAAACAGCGGTTTTAGGCCAAAAAATGGGCAAAATCCGCAGTTTAAGTTTACTGATAAGTTAACAGGTGAAAATATTAAGTTATTTATTTCGTGCAAATTATGAGGTATTCAAAGGCCAAAAACCAGCCTCCACAGGGGAGGGGGGTGGGTATGTGGTGGTATAAACCGGCCGGATACCCGACAGATTGCGAGACGGAGGTTAGACTGTCTCGATTGTGCCACGGAAGAGGATAATGATCTGCAAATCAGTGCGGGAAATCGAAGTCCGATTTTTTGCAAGGGGATTTGGTTTCGTGGGCGGTCCGGGTCTCAAAATCGGGCCTGGACCGCCCGCTGCATGTTTAGAAGGCAAAGGAGCAGCTCGGCACGCTGCCGCTTGCGCTCCAGGTGAGGTCGGTTACATCGGTGCCCGAGGGATCGAGACCGTTCACGTTGTCGAGGTAAATATTGGCGTACTCGTCGCCGCTTTGCGTGTTGCTATCGAGGGAGATGTTGGCCAGGTAAACCTGCTCGAGGTAGCTCGAGCTGTATCCCTGGAACTCCTCGTAGGCGCCTGAGACTGAGTTCTCAGACTTCACACCGTTGACGATGATGTTCTTGAATTGCGGAGTGCCTGAGGTGCCGCTGCAGCTTCCGTAGTTGGCGTTCACCACGATCAGGTGCTTGGCGTAGCGGATGCAGGTGTTCTCATAGGTTACCTGTTGCACCAGGCCGCCGCAATCCTCATCGGTCTTGATGTTAATGGCGTTGGCGTCTGTCGAGGCCGTGCCGCTGGAGCTCTTGCCGTAGACGTAGTTGTTTTCGAAGAGAACATTGGTTACACCATCGAAGGTCTGGCTGCCGATCGACAGTCCGTGCGTGCCGTAGACGTTGGTGTTTTTCACCGTGATGTTTGAGGCCGCCGCCTCATTGGTCTTGATCGCGATGCCATCATCGCCGGCGGTGATGTTGGAGCTGGCCACCGTGACATCGCTGATGCTGTCGATATCGATGCCGTCGGCGTTAGCCTGGGTGGGCGGGGTGTTGATGGTGACATTCCACACCGTGGCGCCGCTGCCGCCCTGGATGTAGAGGTTGGGTTTCGCGGCGTTCTGCAGCGTGACGTTAGCGATGTTGAAGTTGCTGGCGTTCGAGGTCTGCACCAGGCGCGGCTCGTCGCTCATGGAGTGTACGTTTTCGCGGCCGTCGATCTTGCCGGGACCGTAGATTCCCGTATTGCTGCCGGTAACATCGATCAACTCGGACTCGCTGTTATAGCTGTTGTTGCCATACAGCGTGACGCCTGAATCGATTACCAGGCTCTCGTCGGCCCCGATGGTCAGCTTTCCGCTCAGGAAGGCGTTGTCCGATCCGGAGGATGCCAGGACCACGGCCTTGCCCGTGTTTTCGCAGGAGGTGAGCGCGCTCTGGATGCGCGATGTGTCGTCGCTGGTGGTCGGACTTGATACATCGACCGCCGAAGAAGTGAACTGCGCGCTAAGCGTCTCGCACGCTGCCGGCGTTGACGGCTCGGAAGGGTTGCGGGGGTCGCCCGTGGCATAGGTTTGGGCCGTGAGAACGGCGGGAATGGCAAGCATGGCCGCGAGCGCGCAGCCGCCGATGGTGCTAAGCAGCACTTGTTTCGTCATCAATGGTTTCTCCTTGAAACGTAAATCCGAAGAAAGGGAAACACGATCTAGGTCAGACCGGATTGTTCCTACTTCTATTTGGTGGTATGACCACCATGGCAAGCGAGCTTAAGGCGACAAAGGAACATCTGTCAAGAATTCTTTTGGGGTTATTTGTGGATAAGCAAGTGGGTTCGGGCCGAAACCGGCTCCCGTGCCTAGAACCAATGCGCTCTGTGGCGAAGCGGCTTTGCTGGAGGGACGAATTGTTGCATAGGGATTTTGGGGATCTCAGCGGTCAAAGGTCGATATTCCACCGGGGAATCCAAGGGGGGCTCTAACTTAATCATTGGTGTGTCGGATTCCGCAACCCGCAAGGTGACGGTGGATTGAGTCTCCGCACTCACCTCAACTTTGCTCTTCCCCCAGCTCGCGAACCCCATTGCGCGAACCTTCAGTTCATAGTTTCCCTGGTCCAGGTGGAGAACGGCCTGACCGATCTCATCTGCTTTGCTTGCGGAATGCACGCCAGTTGCCGCCGCGAGAGCCTCTAGTTGAGCACCTGGGATACGTGCACCGGTCTCATCCGTGACTATCACGGTCAGTGTGCCCATGGCTTGTTCTTGAGCTAGAACCGAACAAGCGCAAAGTGCTAGAGCGATCACAGCGATGCGGATCGGGATCATGCGCAAGATGGTCGCATACGCGACTACCTTGGTCAAGGACGGGAGCTAGAAGCAACCGCAGGTCCTTCGACTCACCACCCCCGAACTGAAGTACGTTCGGGGCCCCGTTCGCTCAGGATGACAGATTTGGGGAACGCGATCAGATTTCCAAAATCACGGGCATGATCATTGGGCGGCGACCGGTGGTCTTCTGGATTAACCGCTTTAACTCTGAGCGGACCTTTTCCTTGACCATCCCGTAGTCGGCCCTCTGCTCGGTGGTCAGGCCGTCGAGAGTTTTCAGGACCAACTCGCGGGCTTGCTCCGTGATGTCTGCGCCGCCAAAGCCGCGCATGACTACCTCGGGCGACTGCTCCACCTTGCCGGTGCGCTTGTTGATGGCGAGAACAGCCAGCACGACGCCGTCTTCGGAGAGAATGCGGCGGTCGCGGAGGACAATATCCTCGACTACATCGGTGTTTGAGCCGGAGTCGATGAGCACCCGGCCTGTCGTGACTTTGTCCTTTTTGCGCGCGTCCTTCTTGTCGAGTTCGAGCACATCGCCGTCTTCAATGACGATGGCGTGCTCGATGGCGCCGGTGTCCATGGCGACCTGGGCGTGCTTGCGCAGGTTGCCATAGTTGCCGTGAACGGGGATGAAGAACTTGGGGCGCAGCAGATTGATGAGCAGGCGCTGCTCTTCCTGCGAGCCGTGGCCACTGACATGGATAAGGCCGTTGGAGCCGTTGTCGTAGATGACGTTGGCTTCGCGGCGATAGAGATGGTCGATGACGCGGAAGATGCTCTTTTCGTTGCCGGGGATGACGCGCGAGCTGAGGACCACGGTATCGCCGGCGTCGATGTGCGCGTGCTTGTGGTTGTCAACCGCGGCGCGGCTGAGGGCGCTCATCGGTTCGCCTTGCGTACCGCTGATCAGCACCATCAATTGCTCTGGCGAGTAGTCGCGCATCTGACCGGGATTGATGATGAGGCCGTTGGGAATGTCGATGTAGCCCAGGTCCTGCGCGATCTCAGTTGACTCCATCATGGAGCGGCCGATGACGGCCACCTTGCGCCCGTGCTGGCGGGCCAGGTCGAGCGCAATTCTGATGCGGTAGACCGATGAGGAGAAGCAACTGAAGAAGAGCTTTTTCTTGGTGCGCGAGAAGATCTCATCGAGGCGCGGAATGACGGCCGTTTCGCTGGGCGTGTAGCCGGGGCGGTCAACGTTGGTCGAGTCCTGGAGCAGGGCCAGCACGCCTTGCTTGCCGTATTCGGCGAAGGTGTGCAGGTCGAAGGCCTTGCCATCGAGCGGCGCGAGATCGATCTTGAAGTCGCCGGTATGGACGATGATGCCGACCGGGGTCTCGATGGCCAGTGAGACGGCGTCAACGATCGAATGCGTTACATGGATCGGTTCGATGGTGAAGGGGCCGATCGTGAACTTTTCTTTGGGTACGATCTCGACCAGTTCGGTCTCGTCGAGCAACTGGTGCTCTTCGAGGTTCCCTTCAACATAGGCCAGGGTGAACTCGGTGGCGTAGACCGGAACCTTGATCTCGCTCAGAATCCACGGGAGGCCGCCGATGTGATCCATATGGCCGTGGGTGAGGATGATGCCGCGGACGTGGGCCTTGTTTTCAATCAGGTAAGTGATGTCGGGAACAACGACATCGACTCCAAGCAACTCAGACTCCGGAAACATGAGCCCGGCGTCGATCACGATAATGTCGTCTTCCCAACGGAGAGCAAGGCAGTTCATGCCAAACTCGCCAAGCCCCCCCAGAGGAACGATCTTCAGCTTTTTAGTTTGCATCTGTCATCTTCGATGCTACCACCACCCGCGGTCGGGCCAACTGCCTTCGGCACGAAAGTCACAGCGAATTCAGAGATGAGTCGAGAGCGGGAATAACTTTCGTTATAAAAGCACTGTGGTCGTTCTCATTCCAAATGAGAGAAAAACTGACGACCACGTGCCGATAGTTGACTGGACAATACCGAGCAAAGGGAGCACTGTCTCTTCCCTGCGCGGGGCGCCCGTTGCAAGCAGAGACCTGGGAGTTTCGCAAATCTCATCCCAGAACGTGCTCCCAATGGGGTCGATGACGATGGAGCAGCAAGCAAAGACGGTGGAGGCGTTTAAGACGGGCGACGAGCCGAAAATGCAGGAGGAGTCGAAGACAGAGCCAGAGCTTCGCCGCAGTCCGCGTCTTCAATGTTCAGGACTCGCAGGCATCCAGACGCTGCCCGCCTGCGAGAAGCCCTGCCCGGCCAGGATCGTCAACCTAAGCATAGGTGGATGCCTAATGGAGTTGGAGAAACCGTTGACGCTGGCCAAGGACGAGATTGTGGAGTTGATCTTCTGCGTCAACCAAATGCCCTTCCGCGTGAGAGGAAAGGTCAGGGCGATTCGATCAGAGATCCTGGTGGGCTTTCAATTTCCTCAACTCAGCGATCGTATCCGACGGCAGCTTGAGGATCTTGTCGGGGAGCTGATCGACCACTTAAAGAAGCTCCATCAGGTGAGTCTCGAAAATCGTCTCCTCCAGGATGACGCAAGGATTCCGCGTGCTCCTCAGGTCTTCCCTGCCCCCGACGGACTGACTCGCCAACCAATCAAAGCCACGCAAGGCCTGCCTAGGAATGCGGCCCAACACCCCGCACCACACAGGCGATGGCTGTGAGCTTGCCGTGCCAGATTATCCAATCCTCTGCCGATCGGCTGACGCGAAACGCACCTATTTGATTCCCTTGGCATTGAGGTGCGAGCCGTACTTTTGATCGGAACCCATGATGTGTTCGGTGAGCCAGCTCTTGAGGAAGGCCATCGTCTCCATGCCAAGCTGGCGCGATTGACCGGCCTCAAAGCGCGACTGCAGATTCATCACGCGCCGCGCAAGCACGGCGTGTTCAGCCTTATGCGCCGGTCCCAGGGGATAGCCCGTCTGCTCGAAGAACCTCTCTTCGCGGGCAAAGTGAATCCTGGTGTAGTTGGAGAGTTTTTCAATTACGGTTTCGAGGGTCGCTCGGACGTGACCCGACTCGATTCCATCATTCAGGCTGTTCAGCATTGCAATCAAGGTCTTGTGGTCGTCGTCCAGCACCTTGACCTTTACACTCATCTCTTCAGTCCATTCCATCAGAGGCATACGCAGATCTTCCCTTCGTGGTTGCAGCTTGTGCCCGCGAATGCTTACATCGAGAACTCAGCAAACCCGCGGGTTGGCGCATCGGATGGCGTAGCCCGATGCGCTCCCGCTAAATGATCCGAGTGGGACTATCGGCCAGTAGGGGCAAGGATTCCAGAAATAGGACTTGAAAAGTCTCAAACCAACGTGCGAGCCGATCGATTACTAGCGAAGCAGCTCTTCGAGATTGGTACTCAGATCGGTCTTCTCGTCGCGATACTTCACGATCACCGGCGCATAGACGCTCAGCCCCCATTCCGCTCCCTTGCCTTTGGAGACAGCGCGGGAGCCGGGGACCACGACCGCATTCTCAGGAATGATGAGCGGAATCTCGGAGGTGGCACGAAGGATGACACCATTGACCAAGTCGAAGACCGGGGTGCCACGGGTGAGAATGGTCCCGGCAGCCAGCACCGCGCCCTTGCGGACGACCGTTCCCTCATAGACGCCGCAGTTGCCGCCCACCAGCACATCGTCTTCGACGATGACCGGAGTGGCATTGACCGGCTCCAACACTCCACCGATCTGCGCTGCGGCGCTCAGGTGGACGCGCTTGCCGATCTGCGCGCAGGAGCCGACCAGCGCGTGGGAATCGACCATCGTGCCTTCATCGACGTAGGCCCCGGCGTTGATGTACATGGGCGGCATGCAGACCACGCCACGGGCCACATAGGCTGCGGAACGCACGGAGGAGCCTCCGGGCACGATGCGCACGCCATCAGCCGCAATGAAACGGCGCACTGGAAAGGTGCCTTTATCAACAAAGGACAGGCCGGAACCGGGAAACTCTTCCAACGCGCCAAGTCGAAAGCCGAGCAGTATACCCTGTTTGACCCACGCGTTGACGCGCCAGCCGGAGGGTACGGTTGCGTCGGACGAGGCGGCGCGCACTTCGCCGCTTTCCAGGGCGGTTCTCAGAGCCTGAAAGGCAAACATGGCGGAGTCGTCGCCGATGGCGGCGGGACCGGCGGCAAAGGAACGCTCAATGGTCTCTTGCAGTTGGGTAAAGGTCATCGCATCCTGAGTTTACCAACCTAGAGGGACCCCGAGACATGGCGGTGCGGAGAAAGCCGGGCGCACCAACGCTCGACCGCAACCAGGCACGCCCGTCGCGAGCCTCCTTGGCGCCTCGATCTCAGGCGGCAACCCCAGGGGGAAGTTTGCCGCGGGCCTGCGCGTTGAGGCGGATCGGCTGCAGCCGGAAGGAGTTCTTTCCCTCCGGAATCATCGCCATCGGAACTGAGGACCGATCCGACTTCGTATGCATGTGCCTGGATTCCAGCCAAGCGCAGAGCCTGGGGTCGAAGATCTCCGGCTCGCCCTGCCAGAACGCAGGCTTCAAACCGCACTCGATCTGCAGATGATCCAGGACCAACTCGACGCTCGAAATGCTCTTGGGAAAATAACGCCGGACGTTGTTCACGCCCACATGAAGTCCGGTGACTCCTCGTCCCTTGCTTTGTGTCTTGACCACCATACGTACCTGCCGTTCAACGCTGGATGATGTCAGTCTAGGGAGCCGGTGAGGAAAAAGCCTGCTGCCGGTGGACAAAAACCTTGGTACTGCGTTCCGTCTTCGGTACTTATCGGCCAAAGATCTCTTTTGGAAAGAGCTTGCAAGAACTTTTTTTAACATGATTAGCGCAACCTTTACGTTGTTTTCCACAGGCAACCATCACTTTAGTCATATATATGGCAGTCTATGAGAGAAATGAAGAAACATTAAAGAAACGGTGAATCCTCCCACCGGTATCCCGAAAGATAACTGGCAGCGCCCCTTCGCGCCGGTTTTGCTAGGACCGGGCAGGTCTCCAGATCTCTGAAGTACGCGTCAGCTCGAATTTGCAACCAAGGCCTTTCGCATTGTCAATGTAGCGAAAGAACTCAGGATACAGGGCGTAGAGGATGCTTTGGCGAGCCGCTATGCGGAGGACTTGCCCCAGTTTGAACCGCTTGCAGTAAGCATCGATGAGCTCGGCGCGCAGAGCTGGATCTTCGACTCTGGCTGCCAGTCCGCGCATCTGCACGCCGCGGATCTGCCTCCAGCTTCTGGCGTCCCGATAGACCGTTGCAGCGACGTTAGGAGTGATTTTGAGGTTCATGCTGTGCAGGCTGCTCTCGGAGGAGAGCCAATAGAGCGAAAGGTCTTTGCCGGGCAGGTAATAGAGCGGGGCGACCCAGACCTCGCCGCCTCTGCCTGTCGTTGCCAGCGACAGGGTTGTCTGTTCGTTCAGAAACGCGGCAACAAGTTTCAGAAGGTTTTGCGCTCTCTTCATTGCGCGGCTCCGGGAGACGGCCTTCGAACAATGTACACGGTCGCGGAGAAAACAAAAGAGGCAGCCCAGGTTGGAGCTGCCTCTTTCTCATGTTAGGGTTCGTCCCGGCTACGGGAGGTAGTAGCGGAAGGAGGTCCAGAACATGTTGTCGATGCCCTTGGCGCCGTTGAGTGGCGTGGTCAGAGTGCCCGCGGTGCCGGTGCCCGACCAGCCCTCGCGGACGGCATACCCATACTGGATGCTCTGGCGCAGGCGGCCGCGATCGCCCTTGTAGATGTCATACCAGTAGCCACCGGTGACCTCTTGCACGTCGCGGGTGTTGTTTCCGCATCCGGAACCGGCGGGCTGATAGCCCACAGAGCCAGAGGCGAAGCCGGGGTTGGCCACCGCGGCGCAGGTGGCGGAGACACTGGCATAGCGCGAGCCGTAGCCGATCGGTATGATCGAGGCGGTGTTGGTGAAGTGCGAGCCATAGCTGCCGCCGGCGGCAAACATTGCAGCTGTCGGCTTGGCCGAGCAGAATGTGGAGGCGTTGGCGGTCGTTACGCCGGTCTCGCAGAAGGTGGCCGTTGGATCGGTCAGCGTGAGGGCCGTGGTCGCGTAGTCGGCGCGCGCCGCATAATCGGCGCCGTAGTTGAGGTAGATGAGCAGGCGCGGAGTGGGATTGGCCTCGACCGTGAAGAGAGCCGAGCCGTTGTGAATCGGCTTGAGCGCGCCGGTGGCGTCGTTGGTCACGTCGGAGAGAGTAGTGTCGCCGTAGCGGCCCATGCCCGGCCCATAGAGGCCCTTGGCGCCTACGGTGAGCTTGTCCTTGATGATTGGAACACGGAGGCTGGCGCCGAAGCCTCCCAGCACGATGCTGTCAGAGTAGTAGCCCGCGGTCGAGGACTTGGCAACCACGGCAGTGCCCGGAGCCGCACCATTGAAGCCCTGAACGTCGACAATGCCGCCGTACTTGACCGAGTTTTGCGTCACGCCGGGGTAGACCGTCTCATGGGCAAAGCCCGCGATGCCGAGGATCTCGTAGTGTCCCCAGCCAGGATCGAAGGCGGCCTTGAAGATCAGGTCCGGAGCCTGGTTGAAGGAGAGGTTGGCGATGTTGCTGTTGGCGGCGATGGTGTTGTAGTTGCGAACGTAGCCGTAAACGGTTGCTCCCGCGCTGTCGACGGTATTGACGCCAGTGTAGCTCTGCACGTAGGTCGTGAGGCCGCTCAGGCCGCTGATGGCGGCGTTGTAGTTGCCGCCGTTGGCTCCGGCCGAACCCAGGATCGCATAGGGCGTGCTGCCGGCCAGCGCAGCCGAGTAGAGAAGCTGCGGATTCTCAGCCGCGAAGCCGAAGGCGATCTTGTCGAAGGTCTTGGTCACGCGGAAGCCATACTGGCGAGTCCAGACGAAGCCCGTGACGTAATTCGGGTCGATGGTCTGCGGAGTCATGATGTCGCCGGAGAGATTGGAGATGCCCTTCTTGTCTTCGGTGGCAAGAGACCACAGCTGGCCGCCGGTGAAAGCCCAGTGATTGTTGGTCTCGGCCTGCGCCCAGAGCACGCGCTGGCGAAGAACGTAGCTATTGGACTGGTTGTTGTTGGAGGTGATGCCCGTGCCCAGCCAGTCAGCCTCATAGTAGCCGCGGAGCGTACCCCAGTTGGTTTTGCCCTCGGCCATCATGGTGACGCGAGATTGGCGTGCGCTGCCGAAGAACTCGCTCAGCGAATAGGCGTCCGCGCCCTCGTAAGGAATCGCACTGAAGGCGGTGGGAATGTCGCCGCCTGTGGCCTTCGACCGGTACACGGTTTCACCCGCGAGGTAGCCGCCGGGAGCCAGGGTGATGCCCTTGTAGCGCAGCGTGCTCGGATTGGCGATGGCCTTTTTGAGGTTGGAGGTCTCGTCGGAGACGGTCGCGGCTAGCGAAGCACTGTTGGCCTTGAGGTCGGTGACGGTGGTCTGCAGCGTAGTCACAGCGGCGGCGTTGTCGGTAACCGCTTGCTGCTGGGCCGAGGCCGCGGAATTGGCCTTGTCTGCCGCTGCCTGAGCGTCGGCCGCCGCCTGCTTCGCCTGCTGGAGCTGCGCGTCCTTGCCGGCCAGGTCGTTCTTGAGGCTGTCGATCTGGCCCTGCATCTCCTTTCGCAGGGCTTGAATCTGCTCCTGAACCGAGGGAGGCGCGGGAGCCTTCTCCTTCTTGACGACCGCGTGCTTCTTCGTCGCAGATGTGGATTCGCCTGTTTGTCCATAGGCTGCAACAACGCAAACTGCCATGATTGCCGCGGCAGCAATTCTAAGTCTGAAATTCATGAGGCCTCTCATAGTTCCTTTTGAAGTCTGGTTGGATCGTTCCTGCGCTCGTAACTGCAGATTGAGCACCCTCAATTCCCGCATCCCGGAGATTCTCAACATGAAACCAATTTGTTAGCTGCCGGGCGCGAGACGTAACAACAGCAGCCAGAGACGCAAGTCAATGCAAGCACAGATTCCCCCGGCTGCTTTCGGATTCAAGACTCGCAGATCATGATGAATATTTGACGAATTTACCTACTTTTAACAGGGCTGGATCTTAGCTCTAACTATCCCGCCCCTCTCTGAAAACTCAAAGCCAGGCACTGTATTCTGTGAATACAATGCTAATTAACATTCTTGTAACATTATCTCGCGCTGAGTAGATTACCCAGCAGGCGATAGGCTCCTGGCACTAACTCGGGAAGCTGGCGGTAGAGTGCGTAAGCAACATAAATATAAGCTCCCTTGCCGGGGTGCGCCACTAGCAGGCCGCCACGCTGTGGGTCCTGACCTGGGTCGGAGGTTTCGGTGAGCGGCGTGTAGGCTTTGTCCCAGCTATCGAGGAATGAGTGACCGCGCTCTTCGACCCATCCATCGAAGTCGGCAGCGGTGATTGCGTTTGGCGTGGTGAGCAGGGGGTTGGACGGATCCAAGAGCTTGACCGGGGCAGTCTCGTCGACTACGCGCTCAGCCATGCGACTCATCGAGAGCGGGAAGGGCGCCGGGAAGTTGCCGGTCTGATACTGAACGATCAAGGCGCCGCCGCGGCGGACAAACTCCTCGAGGCGCGGCTGGGCAGTGGTCAGCTCAGGGCGCGCGGAGTAGGCACGAATGCCGATGACGATGACATTCCACTGCAAGAGATCGCCCGAGGTCAGCTCCGAAGCTGTAAGCAGGTGTGGGGTGACGCCCATGGCTTCGATGGCATCGGGGACCACGTCTCCGGTGCCCATCACATAGGCGATGCGCAACCCCGGCGCGAGCTTCACATCCACTTTACGCGTCGTGAGCTGTGCGGGTTTGTAGAGGTTATAGGGGCGAAGTCCGGCATAGCCAATGCTCTGCCAGCCGGTCTGGTAGCCGTGGCCGCCGGAGTGAGCGACCGCCTGGATCTTGATTGAGCCGGGCTCAACGCCATCCGGTGAGACGGAGAAGCGGAGAGGCTCGGTATCGCCAGCGTCGTCTCGATGGAATTTTGCTTCGGTGGGTTGAGCCGTCCAGCCCTTCGGCAATGCCAAGGTGACAGTCCCGTCGCGCGGGCCTTCGGTGTGCACCGTGACCTTGACCGGCAAGGCGCTGCCATCGAGCGGCAATATCCGCGCCTCAGGCTCCATGCGTACGCCGACTGCTGGCGTGACGACGAGAGGTTCATAGATCCCGCCCGGCCCTTGCACGCGCTGCATGGTCTGCACCACCTGGCCGATGCGGATGGGCAGACCATCGTAGGTAAACTCGGCCCAGGCCACGAGCGGATAGGGCGCGAAGGAGCGCAAACGATACTCGGGCCGGGTCAGATCATAGTATGGCTGCTCGATCGAGGGGCGTGTGAAGTAAGGCTGCGTTGGCTCGGCATTACCAGCTACTTGAACGCGAAAGACGGGATCGGTAGGAGGATCGAATGGATCGCTCTTGCCGGGAAGCTTTTCCGGTTTCCAAGCATCTCCACTGCGGCTCTCCAGCCAGACACGGGTCAGTTTTGCCTCATTCCAGGCTTCTGTGGTGTGAACACGCACAAGAAACTCTTCGCCAGGCGTCACGCTACGCGGAGTTTCGTCCGCGGAGCCGCCACGCGGGCCTGACGCCTCGGCTTTTTCGGAACCGGTGGTGAAGGCGATCAGTTCCAAGTCGAGGAGGTTTGCAAGAGCCCGCTGAAACTCATCGATTTTGACGTCGAGCTCAAAGAGGATGGAGGCCCTGGACCGCGCATCGAGACTGCTGGCCGCCACACGCGAACGAAGGCGAATCGTCTGCCTGTAGATCGAGGCCAGCTTTCCGGCGGCAAGATACCGGTCGGCTCCCGCGGCCTGAATCTTGAAAGAATGCCGCAGGCTCTCAATACCCGTCGAGATTTGTTGCAACTCCGAGGCGAGCCATGGAGGCGGGGTTCCCGAGACGAGATTAGCCAAACCTTCGACGCGCGTATCGATGATGACGGAATGGTTGGCAAAGAGGCCACCTGGTTCTCCATGAACGAACGGAGAAACTCTCGCCTCAGGAACGACTGCCCACAGATGATAGCTGGTTGTTGCCGGGCCGCGTAGCGCAGGGTTCGCGCCTCCGTTTTGCGACTTCTGCTCACCCCAGCCTTCGCGCGCAATCTGCACATAGCTGCGGCCAAGCATCTCGTCGTAACTGCCGACGTTTTCTGTCGCATTGGCGGAGAGCGCGCCTTCTGTCCACTCTCCGGTCACGTAATTTTTGAAGCGCGCTGGGAACCATTTGCCCGTCGCGTAGTCGAACATTCCCTTATCAGTGATGGGCGCAAAGGGGACCATCGAGTAGACGGCGAGCGGTTGCCAGGGCTGGAGGCCGGCCTCACCGTTCTTGCCTTCGCGCAACTGCTCGGGAAAGACCTTTGGATCGCCGGCGGCTTTGAAGACCTCCTGCGCGATCTCGCCGGAGACCTGATGGTGGCCGTGGCCGTCGCTCACCGCGCCGACAAATGTGGAGACGATCACCTGCGGACGCTCGCGGCGGACGGCCAGCACTGCGTCGTAGAGGACGCGGTCATGGCCCCATTTGGCGAAGGATTCCTCTTGCGTTTTGGAGAAGCCAAAGTCGGCCTCCGTGCCCCAGAGCTGCTTGACGCCATAAAACTCATCGGCTCGCAAGAGTTCATTCGTGCGGATCAACCCGAGCGCGTCGTCGGCGTCGGCGCTCATGGCATTTTGTCCGCCCTCGCCGCGGGTGAGCGTCAGCAGGATCACACGTGCACCCCGGCCGCGGCTCAGATAGGTCAACAGCGCGCCATCTTCATCGTCTGGGTGCGCGACGATCATCATCACGCTGGCGGTGGTCGAGAGGCGTTTGAGCGACTGCTCGAGGGCCGCTCCGCCTCGGTCTTCGGGCAGAGGCAACGCGATCTCGTCTGGCTCCGGGAGAGGAAGCGAGTTAAGGTCGCGAACTTGGGGCGCAGGCTGCGGCACGGGCTGCGTTCCAGCTTGCTGCGCACTGAGATAGAGCGCGCCTGCAATTGCCAGCATCAGCCCGGTGAGGGCTGCTTCTACCACCGTTCGTTGAACTCTCTTGGCTCGGGTCATACCTGCCGTCAGTGTACAATCCGGGGAGCGAAAGAGCCGCATGCATCCTGTCACTTCCACCTCCGAAAACAACCTCCAACGACGCATCGGCCTGCGCTCAGCGGTCGCATTCAACATGCTGGAGATGATCGGAGTCGGCCCGTTCATCACGCTACCGCTGGTGATCGCGGCGGCCGGCTACAGGCTCTCAGTGTGGGCATGGATATTGGGCGCGGCAATCGCCGTGGCCGACGGGCTGGTCTGGGCCGAGTTGGGCGCGGCCTTCCCGAGGGCCGGCGGGTCTTATGCATTTCTACGGGAGATCTACGGACCAGAGCGCGCCGGCAAGTGGCTGAGCTTCCTCTATGTCTGGCAGGTGAGCTTCACGGCTCCGCTGGCCATTGCCTCAGGCTGCATCGGGCTCTCAAGTTTTCTGGCCTGGTTCTGGCCGGGGCTCGATGGCGCGGTCGCCGCCGGGTGGTCACCGCACTACTCGAACTTTGCCGCAGCCGGAACTTGCCTGCTGGTCACGGCGCTACTTTATAGAAACTTGAGCTCGATCACCCGGCTCGCGTGGGTGCTCTTTGCCGGTGTGCTGGCAGCGATCGCCGGGGTTATCATTTCCGGCTTCGCTCAAGCCGCGGCCACTGGCGGCTGGCGGATGCCGGTCGCGCCGGCGATTGCTCTTCCCGCAGCGCTTGGCGGACTTGCGCAGGCCACGCTGCTGACGACTTATTGTTATTGGGGCTACTATAACATCGCCTTCCTGGGCGGCGAGGTTCGCAGGCCTGAGCGGACGATACCACGCGCCATTCTGCTCTCGCTGCTCTTCGTCGCGGGGTTTTATGTAGCGATGAATCTGGCCGCGCTGCCGGCTATGCGCGATTGGGGGCGCGAGGCCGCATCGCACGTCACCTCTGGCGCCGCGGTTCGACTGCAACTGGTGGCTGACATCGCGAAGACCGCCTTTGGCACATTGGCTGGCCGTCTCATGGCGGCGCTGATCGTCTGGACGGCCTTTGCGTCGGTCTTCTCGCTGTTGCTGGGCTACTCCCGGGTGCCCTATGCTGCCGCACGTGACGGAAACTACTTTCGTGCTCTCGCGGCGGTCCATCCCACGCACGGCATTCCTCATCGATCGCTTTTGGCGCTTGGATTGGTTGCCACGGCCTTTTGCTTCTTTTCGCTGGCGCAGGTGATCACGATGCTGGTGATTACACGGATTCTGCTTCAATTCCTGCTGCAGCATCTCGGGGTGATGCTGTTGCGCGCGCAGAGGCCGGAGCTGCCGCGACCGTTTCGGATTCCGCTCTATCCACTACCGCCGCTGGCAGCCTTGACTGGCTTCGTTTTCTTGTTGGTGTATCGCAGCAAAGCGCTGGGCGGACTGGCTGTGGCTGCGGGGATTGCGATCTCTGGCTCGGCAATCTATCTGATTCGCGCGCGTCAGCTGGAGCAATGGCCGTTTCTTCCTCGAAAATAACCGCGCCAACTTCCTGATTCCTGAAACGTCCGGCCCCTTGCTGCTGTCTAATGAGTATCTGCGCGTCCCCGCACGAGGTCACCCTATGCTGATCAGCAAACCGCCCGACATATCTTCCTCTGAGATTACTCCGCAGGACGACTACAACCGGTACATCAATCGCCGCAGTTTCCTGCGATCGGCAGCCTCAACCGCGCTGGCTGCTGGCGCAGCCGCGGTAGGAGCGGAACGATTGGCCGAGATCCTTTCACCGCGCATCGCCGCGCTGGCAGGCACAAAGCTTGAGACCGTCAAGAGTCCGCTAACGACTACCGGCGAGCAGTTGACCAGCTTTGAGGACATCACCCACTACAACAATTTCTACGAGTTTGGCGTAGACAAGGCTGAGCCGGCAAAGAACGCCGGCGTGCTGCCGACGCGGCCCTGGACGGTTAAGGTCGAGGGGAAGGTCAAGCAACCGAAGATCTTTGACATCGAAGCGCTGCTCAAGCTGCGGCCGCTCGAAGACCGCATCTATCGCCATCGCTGCGTCGAGGCCTGGAGCATGGTCATTCCCTGGGTGGGCTACTCACTCTCGGAGTTCATCAACCAATGCGATCCGCTGCCCAGCGCAAAGTTTGTGCAGTTCCTCTCCTACTACGATCGCAAGGTCGAGAAGTGGGCCACGGAGGCTTCCTTCTACTCGGCATACTCTGAGGGGCTGAGGATGGACGAGGCGATGCACCCGCTGGCGCTGCTGACCTTCGGCCTTTACGGCGAGGTGCTGCCTAACCAAGATGGCGCGCCGGTGCGTGTTGTGGCGCCGTGGAAGTACGGCTTTAAATCCGCCAAATCGATTGTGACTGTGCGCTTCCTCGACCACCAGCCAAACACCACATGGAACGACATGGGTCCAAGCGAGTATGGCTTCTACTCCAACGTCAACCCAAACGTCGACCATCCGCGCTGGAGCCAGAAGACCGAACGCCGCATCGGGCTGCCGTTCTATGCGCAGCGCCGCACCACGCTGATGTTCAACGGCTATGGCGATCAGGTAGCCTCGCTTTACAATGGCATGAACCTGAAGAGGAATTACTGAGCGGAGTTAGCGTTGTTAGCGGAGTTAGTTCAGCTGTGCCTGTGCCGACAGCTTCAGCAATGGATTCCGAGTACAAGGATCGTTTCAAAGGGCGATGGGACTGTCATACTAACTCCGCCAACAACGCTAACTCCGCCGACTCCGCTCTCACGAGGCCTATGAAACGACCGGCACTGATCGCGCTCAAGACTGCTACCTGGCTTGCATGCCTATGGCCGCTGGTCCAACTCGTCTTTGGCGCTGCGACCAACGACCTCGGCGCGGACCCCACTGCCAAAATCGCTCTGACGACGGGCTACGACACGCTTCTGCTGCTCATCATTACGCTGGCCATCACACCGGTTCGACGGCTTATGCCTCAACTGAGCTGGCTAGTGAAGTTCCGCCGTCTGATTGGCCTCTTCGCCTTCTTTTATGCGACGGTGCATTTGGCAGCCTACGTTGCGCTGTATGCCGGCTTCGACATCAACACCATGATGACCGACATCGCCAAGCGCCGCTTCATCACCGCCGGCGTAGCCGCATGGTTGCTGCTGCTGCCACTGGCGGCGACCTCAACCAGTTGGGCGATCCGCAAGCTGGGCGGCAAGCGGTGGAGTCGCCTGCACAGCCTGGTCTACGCGGCCGCGGTCTGCGGAGTGATTCACTACTGGTGGCAGGTCAAGCCCGGCGTGCTCGCGCCGCTGAACATGACAGTGATCCTGGCCGTCCTGCTGCTGTCGCGACCGGCTTGGACTCTTTGGCAGAAGCGGCTGCAAAACGTGAAGGCCGCAAGAGCCGCCGATTGAATCTAAGCGCCTGCAAGCCTTTGCATGAGTGCGTCCGGTATATGGGTCAACGGGAGAACCTTATCGACAGCGTTCAGCAGGATCGCCTCTCGCGGCATACCGAAGACAACAGACGTCGACTCGTCCTGCGCAATATTGAAAGCGCCGGCCTGCTTCATCTCCAGCATTCCCTTTGCACCATCCGCGCCCATCCCCGTCAGCAGCACTCCAAGAGCGTTTTTCCCCATGCTGCGCGCGCAGGAGGAGAACAGAACATCCACGGAAGGCAGATGCCGGTTCACCCGTTCGCCTCTATACACATGAACGGCATATTCCATGCCTCTGCGAACAACGGCCATATGATGTCCGCCGGGAGCAAGCAAGGCGTGTCCAGGGAGAATGTGATCGCCGTCCTGAGCCTCCTTCACTCGTATCTTGCAGAGCGAGTCGAGGCGCTCGGCAAACTGATGGGTGAAGGCCTCCGGCATGTGCTGCACAATCACGATTCCGGGAAAGTCGGCGGGCAGCGGCGACAGCAGCTCTTTGAGAGCCTCAGTGCCCCCTGTCGATGCGCCGATGGCGACGATCTTATGTGTCGCCGAAAAGTGGTAGGTTTTTCCTGTCAGCGGGACGGGCGCGGCTATCGATGCGCTGGCGCGCCGCACCCTGACTCGCGCGGCTGCCTTCACCTTCGCGACGATTTCTTCAGCTTGCTCGATGGTGCCATTGGAGACATCCAGCTTGGGCTTCGATACATAGTCGATTGCACCCAGGCTGAGCGCGCGGAGCGTCGTGTCCGCGCCCTTGCCGGTCAGAGAGGAGATCATGACCACGGGCATTGGATGGCCGCGCATCAGCTTGTCCAGGAAGGTCAGCCCATCCATGCGCGGCATTTCGATGTCGAGGGTCAGCACGTCCGGATTCAGCGCCTTGATCTTCTCTCGCGCGACATAGGGGTCGCCCGCCGTTCCGACCACCTCAAGCTCCGGGTCGGAGTCAATGATCTGCGTCAGTAATTGGCGCATCAACGCGGAGTCGTCTACGATGAGAACCTTGGATCGAGTCGCCATAAGAGGGCTGCCTCAAACCAGCCGGAAGGATTGTGCTTTGGACCAATCTGCTTGCTTGTCGATCCACCTCAAAAGGACAGCATCAAAAGAGTGTGATCTCACCGCTAAATGGTCTATCGGTCGAAGGCGTTTTAAGATAAGAACTTTCAGCTTTGATGATTCTGGGCAGGCTAGAACCATTCACAGTATGCACTGTGGCTTTTCCAGTATCCGTTTGAAAGTATAAATGGACTGCATGGGTTCCTCCCAGCCGCTCGGCCACAAGAGGTATTCGCTCCGTAGCAAGGAACGTGCGCACAAACTTTGCATTCTCGTCTCCTATCGGGAGCATCTTGATCCCCTGGAGTACGCTGGCTCCGCCAAACGCCTTGGCAATGAATCTTCTTCGATCTCCCCCAAGCTTCATGACTTCGTTGATCAGCAACTCCATCGCATGGATTCCGCATCGCGGGCTTTTGTCTCCCATGCGGCAGGTTGGCAACAGGATATGATTCATGCCGCCTGCGCGGAGCACGGGGTCGTAGATGCAAACGGTAACGCAGGAGCCCAGCAATGTGTCCATAACAACAGACGACCGAGTCGCCGCAACTTCACCGATGTATAGCGTTATCCGGCGCCTGGCAACCGGATGCGCCCGTTCCGATGTCTGTTGCGCCGATCCTTCACACAGATTGCTCCTGACCCGCAGGTTATGGACAGAGCCGCAGTGCTCTGTCGAGCGAGGGCGTGGAGCCATAAGGATGTTCATGGCTCCACGTCCCGCAAGCGATACATGGTCTTGTTCAAAGGCTCCAGGATGCCTTGCAGCCAGGGAATATGTTCGGCATTGCCGAGGAAGAGATAGCCGCGCGGCTTGAGATGCCGCACCATTTTGCGCAGAAACTGATCCTGAGTATCGTGATTGAAGTAGATGAGGGCATTGCGAAAGAAGATGACATCGAAGAGATCCTCGAGCGGCCACTCAGCATCTTTTAAATTGATGCGTTTGAATTGCACGAGCCGGGCGACATCCGGCTTCACCTTCACCTTCCCCAACATATCGTCTTTCCCGCGAAGAAAGTATTTCTTCTTGAGTGGCTGCGCCACGCTGGCCAGTGAATCCAAACTATAGATTGCCCGTTGGGCGGTGGCCAGGACGCCGGTATCGATGTCGGAGGCGACGACCTCAATCTTCCAGGAGCCGGGGGAGAAGTTGAATCCTGCGAGGCCAGTTCGCGTGGTTAGATTGCGCGTAGGAACCGGGCTCGTGGCGCTGCCATGCGGCTGCAGCGCCTCAAGCAAGGTAATGGCGATCGAATAGGCTTCCTCGCCGGTGGACGAAGCGGCGCTCCAGACACGGATGCTCCTGGCGCCGCCGCATTGAGATGCCGTCTGAATCGCCGGCACAACCGTCTTTGCCAGAAAATCGAAGTGATGCCGCTCGCGAAAGAATGATGTCTTGTTCGTAGTGACGCAGTTGATCAGTTCACCAATTTCCTCGCCGTTGTCCTGGACGCTCTGAACGTAGGAGTAATAGTCGGCAAAACTCGCCAAGCCGTGGTGACGCAGGCGGCGAGACAGGCGCGAAGCCAGCATGACCTGCTTGTTGTCACGCAACCAAATCCCCGTGCGCTCGTGAACCAGGGAGCGAAACAGCTTGAATTCGCGCATTCCCATCGCACAGACCGAGTTATCTATTGCGGGCGCCGGCAAAATCGATTCTCCTCTGCAACGATTTGCATAATGCGCGAGAGGCGCTAGGCCGCGATGGATTGCGGCAGCGCCAATTCGCACTCTGTGAGCAGTTCTTCGAGGTTCAATGCGACAGTGAGGTGCTCCCGCGACTCGAAGACGCCATTGATGAATCGCGTATCGACGGCCGCACCGAAGTCGGGCGCTTCGCGCATGTCGTTGTGCGCGACCATCAAAACGTCGGAGACGGCGTCCACGAGCAATCCCACGGTCTTGTCGCCCACCGTGGCAATCACGATGACCGTGAACTTGTTGTATTCCACCGCCTGCAGATGGAACTTCATGCGCAGGTCGATAACCGGCAGAACGGTTCCGCGCAAGTTCATCACACCGCGGACATGCGGCGGAACGTTGGGGATCGGAGTGATGGGTGCATACCCCCGAATCTCCCGAATCTTGAAGATTTCCAGCCCGTATTCCTGATCATCGAGCAGGAAGGTCAGAAACTGCTGCGATTCCTGAAGCTTTTTTTCGGCCGATGCTTTCATTGCCATTCCTTTCCGAGCTCACTGTGGCGTCGCACGGAGCTCGATCAAAACTCATTGCGAGTCCTTCCTTCGGTCACCTGCCAGCCGTCTTAGAACTCCTCGAAGCTGGCATCGCTCCCACCCGATCCATTCGGAGCCGCCGCGGCTGCTGCCAAAACCGGCTGTTGGCCGCCGTTTGCTTTGCTGGCGCGGGGGCGTGGACTGGACTTTGCCGGGGCCGCGCTGCGAACTGCCTTGGAAGGACGTTGCGCTGCCTGGCTCGACTGCGGCGCAGAATGCACTAGATTCGGCCTCGCCGACTGCACCAGACTCGCCCCCACTGAATGAGCGGGACTCGCCTCGTGCGGCTGGAAGACCTGACGGTCCCGCGCATTTCTTCCGCTTTTGCTCAGAATGAAGGTGCTTACCAACTCCATCAGATGCGCGGACTGCTCGGAGAGCGATTGCGCCGTTGCCGAGAGCTCTTCGGTCTGCGCGGAGTTCGACTGGGTCACCTGGTCCATCTGCGTCATCGCGGTGTTCACCTGGTCGATGCCGCTGCTCTGTTCTCCACTGGCCGCGGCGATCTCGCCGACGATATCCGTCACCCGCTTCACCGATCCGACGATGCCTTGCAGCGTCTCGCCCGAACGGTTCACCAGCCCCGAGCCGGCCTCGACCTTGCGCAAGGAATCCTGAATCAGAACCTTGATCTCCTTGGCCGCGACGGCACTTCTCTGCGCAAGACTCCGCACCTCGGAGGCCACCACGGCAAAGCCGCGTCCTTCTTCGCCTGCGCGCGCCGCTTCCACCGCGGCATTGACGGCCAGCAGATTGGTCTGGAAGGCGATTTCGTCGATGGTCGATATGATGTCGGAGATCTTGGCCGACGCGGAATTGATCTCTGACATGGCGGTAATTGCGTTCGATACGACTTCCTGACCATGCAAGGCTGAGTCCTTCGATCCGGCTGCAAGTTGGGCGGCCTGGTTGGCGTTGTCTGCGCTCTGCCGCACCGCGGCGGTAATCTGCTCGAGACTGGCTGAGGTCTCTTCAAGGCTGGCCGCCTGTTCCTGAGCACCCGAAGCTATCGCTTCGGATGCGGCCGCCAGTTGCTGCGACGAAGAGCTCGCGTTGGCTGCGCTATCGGATACTTCCTGCAGGGTGGTGTTCAGCTTCTCGACGGCTCGGTTCAGCGCCCCGGCCATGCGCCCCACTTCATCTTTCGTATTCACATCGAGCATGACGGTCAAATCCCCGTCGGCAACTCTTTCCAGCACGTCCACGGCCTGTCCCAGAGGCACTGAGAAGCCGCGGGCGATGACGATGCTCAGAATCACTCCTAGCACCAGGGAAATGGCGGTTGCGCTGATCATCAGTGTGCGTGCAGACTGATATGCTTGGCCGTTGGCCTGGAACTCCTCTTCGGCATGATCCGTTTTAAGGGTACGAGCTACATCGCTGGCTCCAAGAATGATCGATCTGTACTGCACCGCCGTCGCGAGCGCGGCATCGGCGCTACTGATGTCTTTGGTTCTTAGCGCGCGAAACAAGTCAGCCTGCGCGCGCTCATAATCCGGCAAGGCCTTGCGGATAATTGCTAGTTGCTCCATTCCTTTCTTGGTCACAAAAAGCTTGTCCGCCTCATCGAGATTGGCGTGCAACTCGGCCGCCATGGCGAGTTCATCCTTTTCGGAGGCAGCCACCGCAGCAGGGTCGGAAACGCGATGGATCGCGTTGAGGTCGTCGCCCCTGATCGAGGTCACATCAATCGTGATTCCATCCGCATGGGTCGAGCCAACCATATCCATGTGATATAAGGAATCCACGCGGTCATTGGCCTTGCCCAGGTTGCTGATTGCGAGGGTGCTGATTCCCACGGTCAGCGCTAGTAAAACGCCGAAGCTGCTCATCAGCCGGGGCGTGGCATTGAGATTCTTAAACCAGTTCATGTGCTGTTCCTCCGATTTTCTTTTCTATTGGTGAAGCAATTCTGACAGCTTGGGCCGGAGGCGCAACCTGTTGGGAACCCTTGACTGAAACTTGAAGCGCGAACAAATTCAAAGCGCCGATGCCAGTCACATCGACGATGGGAGCGACGCAGCCGTCGCCCAGGATGGTCGCGCCCATCAGGCCGTCAATCCTGTGCAGATTCCTTTCGAGGCTCTTGACGACAACCTGCTGCTGCCCAAGAAGTTCATCGACCACCAGGCCAACCTTCCGGAGTCCGGCTTCGACGATCACCGCGAGTCTGCGGTTGCCAGTTTCTTCACCAGCCAGCGTTGTGCAGGCCGGCTCTTGCGTAATGCCCAGGAATCGGGACAGGCGCAGCAGCGGAACGGATTCTCCGCGGATTACAACCACCTCGCCCTGTTCGGCAAGACGCACAATCTGTTCGTCGCGGAGGGGCACGGTTTCAATCACCGACAAGAGCGGCAGCACGAGTGTCCGGTCGCTCACGCGCACCAACAGCCCTTCAAGAATGGCCAGTGTAAGCGGAAGCTCGATCGATACCGTAGACCCTCGGCCTTTTTCGCTGGTCAGCATGACCGTGCCATTTAACTGCTGGACGTTCCTCTTGACCACATCCATGCCCACGCCGCGTCCAGACAGATCGCTCACTTCTTCCCTGGTCGAGAAACCGGGTTCGAAGATCAGCATGCGCAGTTGTTCGTCGCTCAACTGGGCATCGGAGCCGATCAGTCCGCGCTCGACTGCCTTGCGCCGCACGCGATCCGTATCGATTCCGGCTCCATCGTCGGAGATCTCGACCACAATTCTGCCCGAGCGGTGAAAGGCCCTCAGCGAAATCACGCCTTCCGCCGGCTTGCCCGCGGCTAGCCTTATCTCCGGAAGCTCAATGCCGTGATCGGCCGAGTTGCGGACCAGATGCGTCAATGGGTCGCCAAGCAACTCCAACATGCTTTTGTCGATCTCGGTCTCTTCTCCACTCATTTCCAGCCGAATCTGCTTGCCGGTGGCCTGAGCAATGTCGTAGACGGTTCTCGAATAGCGCTGGAACAATGTCCCCACCGGCAACATGCGAATTCCCATCACCCGTTCATGCAACTCGCGAGTGTTGCGTTCCATCGCCGCCACCGCCTCGCGTAGCCTGGGCAGGCACGATGGTTCAAAGTCCTCGACCATCTGCGCGGTCATGACGTGCGCGATCACCAACTCGCCCACAAGATCGATCAGCCGGTCGACCTTGTCGATCGCTACACGAATCGAACTCGACTCGCCACCGGATGCGGGCCTCATGGAGGACTGACGGCGATCCGGAACATCAGATTGGCGGCGATCCGCAACCGGCGCCTTGCGGCGCTCAAGATGCGGGGAGTGCCCATCCGATATGAGCGAGTTTGCAATATCCGGTGCTGCTGTTGAACTCTGAGCCAACGCGGCGCCAGGCTGCTCAGGCGCATCCGTACGGGAGATGCGAATCTCCGCCAGATGCTCGACAAACTCGAAGATTTCGCGCAACTCCGCTTCCGCGCAGACGCTGGCCAACTCCACAGTCCAGCTTAGGTAGCACTGCGATGGATCGAGATCGGCCAGCGCAGGCAATTCTTCGCAATGCAGATGGCAGCAGCTGACGGTTCCCAATGCGGCGAGATTGCGCAACAACACGATCGGGTTGGTGCCGCTTGCAAATATCTCCCGGTCTGGAAGAAACTCCACCTTGTACAGGTGGATCTCCCGTCCGACCTCGGCAGACCGTGACGCCTTATGCTCGGGCAACTCCGGGGCTGTGGTCGCTGCCGGGGCCGCCACGCCGGCCATCAACCCTTGAATGCGCGCATCCAGTTCCTGTGCGTCGGCGGGCAGTGGCGCATCCGCGTCCGCCTCAACCAAACCGCGCAACATATCAACCGACCTAAGGAACCTCTGATCAACTCATCATTTTCTCGCGCACAAGGAAAAATCTGATTGCGGCGATGGTTTCTTGCGCTACGGACGCGATTTTTCCGGCTTCACGCTGCGCCGCTCGCCTCGTT